>Ga0308159_1000365_pt1 | contig 113012 bp, 96 predicted proteins | sample PhyCR1_FD_201040 | JGI IMG/M metagenome (GOLD analysis project Ga0308159, IMG submission 201040) | Phyllosphere microbial communities from UC Gill Tract Community Farm, Albany, California, United States - DLSLC.R1 | ecosystem: Host-associated > Plants > Phyllosphere > Unclassified | place: USA...
TGTTGCCTGTCTGATGTTTAAATACTACCTTAGCCATTGTTGGTTTTTTGTTGCAACTCTAAGATACCTATTTTAGAGAAAAAAACACAACAAAAAAGGGTGTCTCGACTTTTCGGACACCCTCTTTGCTGTTTTATAGGATTTGTATGTGAATTTTGGCAGTAGGAGAAATGGAGTTATTACTCTTTTTTGTATGTTTACACCAATGAAAAATTTCCTGCGTACGCTATTACTGCTTTGGCTTGTCCTATTTTCTACCTTTATTGTTAAGTCCCAGGATTTTGAAGACGTCTACCATATGCTTCAGGAATCCAAAATATTAAATGATCATTTCTACGGATTTTCACTGTATGACTTAAATGCCGATAAGTTTGTCATGGATGTTAACGGCAGCAAGCATTTCACACCTGCTTCCAACACTAAAATGTATACTACTTATGCTGCTTTGGCGCTGCTGGGTGATTCGATACCAGGTTTGGAGTATGTTGAACGCGGAGATTCGCTGTTAATCTGGGGAACAGGAGATCCGACTTTTTTGCATAATCGTTTGGATACAAGGGTGGTTTATGATTTTTTGAAAAGAACAAATAAAACGATCTATTTTGTTGCCGGTACTATGAGAAATAAATTCTACGCACATGGTTGGGCAATGGAGGATTTTGAAGCCTATTATCAGCCTGAAATAAGCACATTTCCCATCTATGGAAACGTGGTTACTTTTCGTCAAAGGGGATACAATCATTTAAATACCTCTCCCAGAATTTTTCAGAAAGACCTGGATTTTTTGCCTGAGCCTAAAAAAGGTGAATTCGAGCTTTCACGCTCTTTTCGAAGCAATAATTTTTGGATGTCTAAACGTCCAGTACCAAATGATTATGTCAATGAAGTCCCTTTTATTTATTCGGATAGTTTGTTTGTGAAATTGTTGTCGGATACACTAGGTAAGCAGGTAAATCGCCTGACCTATACAAAACCAAACGATACAAAAATATTGTATTCATGTGAAACAAAAAATCTCATTCGTGAAATGATGTTGCCCAGTGATAACTTTATTGCTGAACAGTTTTTAATGATGTGCTCGTGGAAGCAGTTTGGCCAATTTGATACCTACTTGGTGCGGGATTGGATGAAGAATAACGTTTATAAATATTTTTCAGCCGAGGTTGCCCTATTTGATGGATCAGGTCTTTCTTCCTATAATAAGGTTACTCCGCAAAATAATGTGGATTTGTTGGTTCTTCTGAAAAATAAATTACCTGATGAGAAGGATCGCTTTCGCCTTTTTCCAGCTGGAGGTATAGATGGTACGCTGAGAAGAACCTATAGCAAAGATCTTGGTGAACCCTTTGTTTTTGCTAAGACCGGAACTATTACCTCTGTCTATAATCAAAGCGGTTATCTCATTACACGGAAAGGAAGAAGAATGGCCTTTTCTTTTATGAACAATAATTATATTGATGATCTGGCAAGTGCAATTCGTAAAGAAATGGCTAAAATTATTACTTATATTCGTCAAACTTATTAAGCCAATTTAAATGGAAGCAATTGTAAAAAACAACAAAAAATTGATTCGTTCTTGGGCCATGTTTGATTGGGCCAATTCTGCTTACAACCTTGTTATTACTTCCACAATATTTCCAGTTTATTATACAGCAATTACTACAACGAAAGAGCATGGAGATGTTGTCAGTTTCTTTGGAATTGAAGTGGTTAATACCGCACTTTCCAATTTTTCTTTAGCTTTTGCGTATTTGCTGATGTCTTTTTCTTTGCCCTTTATTTCTTCGTACGCCGATGCAAATGGAAAGAAGAAGCAGATCATGAAATTCTTTACCTATATGGGCGCGATGGCATGTATGTGCCTATTCTTTTTTAAGCTTGATACGCTGGAAATCGGTATCATATGTTTTGTGCTTGCTGCAATGGGTTATATCGGCGGTGTTTTGTTTAATAACTCCTATTTGCCACTTTTAGCTACTGTTGATCAACAGGATAAAGTGAGCGCGCAAGGTTTTGCTTATGGCTATATTGGCTGCGTTACATTACAGATTCTTTGTTTTATAGTCGTTCTTAAACCAGGATGGTTTGGTATTACAGACGCCTCTTTACCAGCACGCATATCGTTTCTAATGGTTGGATTATGGTGGCTCGGGTTCTCTATGATTCCATTTAAATATTTACCCAAAATTGAGGCTACTGGTAATACTACAGGTAAAAGCTTCATACAGAACGTACGGGATGAATTTGGACACGTGATTCAAAAGATCAAAGGTATTCCTGAAATCAAACAGTTTCTGCCGGCATTTTTCTTCTACGCGATTGGTGTGCAGACCTTAATGATTGTCGCTTCTTCCTTCGGAGAGAAAATTCTGCACTTAGGTGCGGAAAGATTGATTGCCACGATTCTTCTTATTCAGCTTGTAGCCATTTTAGGGGCATTTTTAATGTCTTATTTATCCACACTGTTTGGAAATATTAAAGTATTGATAGTGGTAGTAATGATTTGGATCGGAATCTGCATATCAGCTTTTTATTTATCGACTCCGCTTCAATTTTATATTATTGCCGCACTGGTAGGCCTAGTCATGGGCGGAATTCAGTCGCTTTCACGTTCAACCTATTCGAAACTAATTCCACCTGATATCAAAGACACCACTGCTTTCTTCTCTTTTTATGACGTTACAGAAAAGGTAGCCATTGTCATCGGGTTATTTTCATTTGGGCTTATAGAACAAATAACACACAATATTCGGTACTCAGCATTGGTTCTTTCTTTATTTTTTGTAATTGGATTGTTACTTTTGGTACGGATTTTAGTATCCAATAAATCTTAATTTTATTGATCAAATTTAATATGAAAGTAGAACTTTTTGTTCCTTGTTTTATAGATCAGCTTTATCCTGAGACTGCGTTTAATACTGTTCGTTTACTGGAAAAAGTTGGCTGTGAGGTTGTATATAATCCCGAGCAGACATGCTGTGGCCAACCGGCATACAATGCTGGGTTTTGGGAAGATGCAAAGCAGGTTGGACGGAAATTTCTAAGAGATTTTTCAGGCGAGCATGTTATTATTTCTCCGTCTGCTTCTTGTACTGGGATGGTAAGGCGCGGTTACAACGATCTATTCGCTAATTCTGCAGATTCTCATCAATGTCATAAAATACAACAACAGGTTATTGAAATATCTGATTTTTTGGTAAACATTCTGAAAAAGGAATATTTTGGGGCTGAATTGGAGGGAGTTGCCGTATACCACGATTCATGCTCGGCATTACGGGAATGCAAGATTAAAGATGAACCCCGAATATTACTGAGTAAGGTTTTGGGCTTGGAGATGGTAGAGGTAAAAGATAGTGAGACATGCTGTGGATTTGGTGGCAGTTTTGCAGTAAAATTCGAAGGTATATCGGCTGCGATGGCTGAACAGAAAGTGCAGAATGCTTTGGATATGCATGCGGATTACATCATATCGACTGATTCATCTTGCTTACTGCAGTTGCAATCTTATATCGATAAACATAAATTACCTATTCAGACCATGCACCTGGTGGATGTATTGAGCACTGGCTGGGGAAATATTTAAATAACACATAAATCTAAACACATGAATTCAAGAAGAGATTTTCTTAAAAACCTTGCATTAGCATCTGCTGGGATTGCATTGGCTCCTTCGTTGGAGAGCTTTGCAGCAGCGAAGAAAGATTGGTTTGATATTTCCCTGGCGGAATGGTCTTTGCATAAATCTTTATTCAAAGGAGATTTGAATAATTTGGATTTTCCAGCCTTGGCTGCAAAAAAATATGGTATCTATGGTGTAGAATACGTGAACCAATTTTTTAAAGATAAGGCGAATGATAATAATTATCTTACCGAGCTGAATATGCGTGCTAAAGATAATGGTGTACGTAATGTACTCATTATGATTGATGGTGAGGGAAATCTAGGTGATGAAGACGAAACCAAGAGAAAACAAGCTGTGCAAAATCACTATAAATGGATTTCTGCAGCTAATTTTCTGGGATGTCACGCCATACGCGTTAATGCTGCCGGTAAAGGGGCACCTGAGGAAGTGAGTAAACGTGTTGTTGAAAGCCTGACCGCATTGTCAGATATAGGCAAAAAAGCAGGAATCAGTATTATTGTAGAAAATCATGGTGGTATTTCTTCACATGGTGATTGGTTAGCCAATACACTAAAAGCAGTCGGTAGTAAGTATTGTGGAAGTTTACCTGATCTTGGAAACTTCTATGAATATGATCGTTATCAGGGCGTCACAGATTTGATGCCTTATGCGCATGGTGTCAGCGCCAAAACACATGATTTTGATGCCAACGGCAACGAAACGCAAATTGATTATGAGCGTATGTTAAAGATCATCAAGAAAGCAAAATTCAAAGGATACATTGGTATTGAATATGAGGGAAGTAAGTTGAGCGAGGAAGAGGGGATCTTTGCGACTAAAAGGTTGCTGGAACGTTTACGTCCTTTGATTTAATCATGAATAAATCAAGTTCTTTTCAATAGATGGAAAGAACTTGACTGTTATAAGGGATGTTTATTCATCTACCTCTTTGTGTCTTACAGGGCTTAAATTAGACATTGGTTGGTCTGATATCTACTTGATCCTATGAGATTAAGGTAATATAGAGGGTCATCAGTTTTCCATTTGCTGATGATGAAATAATAAATGGAAATTACACTACCACATTTTGAAAAACAACTATTAAAAAACATGAATTTTGAAAAGAATGCTGTTCTAGAAACCCATTTGGAAAAAGTAGGGGCGGAGCATGTATTGGTACAAGGGCACCCCGCCGGATTATTTGTATTATTCTTCACGGAGATGTGGGAGCGTTTTAGCTATTACGGTATGCGGGCGCTTTTAGTGAATTTTTTGGTTTCTACTATTGCACAACATGGTTGGGGATGGACTAATTCAGAGGCGATGAAGCTCTATGGTCTTTATACCGGAATGGTGTTTTTGACTCCGCTATTTGGTGGAATTATTGCTGATCGTCTCACAGGATATAAAAAATCCATTATGGTCGGTGCTATAATTATGACTTTGGGGCATATTGCTATGGCTTTAGAAGGGTTTAATAAAAGCTTTTTTTTAGCAGGTCTGGTGCTTATTGTTCTAGGAAACGGTTTGTTTAAGCCGAATATATCATCCATGGTTGGTAAGTTGTATCCCGATAAAGGGGGCAAAAAGGATGCCGGTTATACCATATTTTATATGGGAATAAATGGAGGAGCCTTCTTAGGAATGATGCTTTGTGGTTACATCGGCGAAAAGGTTGGTTGGCATTATGGATTTGGTTTAGCAGGTGTATTTATGTTTTTGGGTATGTTGCAGTTTTATTTCGCCCAACGGATTTTTGGAAAAATTGGAAATACCCCAGAAAGGAAGGAAGAGCTTACCGATGACGCAGTAAATAAGGTAGAAAATCCGAAACATGTCGTTCGTGATCGTTTGTTGGTGATTGTTATTTTTATGATATCAAGTATTGTATTTCACTTAGCATTTGAGCAGGCGGGTGGGTCAATGACAATATTTGCTAAAAATTATACACAGCGGGTGTTGAGTGGGGATGCAGCGATACTATTTAAATGGTTTGATGCTGCGTTGACCGTGTTGCCTATTGTAGTTATCACTGGTGTCTTGTTCGTGTTGGCTAAAAAAATTATTCGTAAATATCCCTTGATTATACTTTTTTCCAGTATTTCTTTTGTGATCATTTGGTCCTTATGTTTATGGAAGGTCTATCGCGAATATTATGATATGAATTCTGAAGTTACGGTATCATGGTTTCCGATGTTGAACTCTTTCTTTATAATTACACTGGCGACTTCATTTAGTAAGATATGGGAAAAAGTATGGAATCCTTCTGGGCCAATTAAATTCGCAATGGGTTTGACATTGGTCGGCGTCGGCTTTGCTGCTTTATCAATTGGTAGTTCGGAGATTCCCACTGGTGCAAAAGCTGCCTCAGTCAGTATGATTTGGCTGGTCTTAGCTTATTTTTTTCATACAGTAGGCGAATTATGTATAGGTCCGGTTGGATTGTCTTATGTTAGTAAACTGTCGCCAAAGCGATTCCTTGGATTACTGTTCGGTTTTTGGTTTTGCGCCAATGCTATTGCTAATTTTATAGGAGGCTTTATTGGGTCGTATATCGATAAGATTACCGAATCTCATTCCATGTCTTATTTCTTTGCTGTGTTTACAGTGATACCGATGATAGCGGCAGTATTCCTTGTTTTAGGCAATAAAAAAATAAAAAAGATGATGCATGGAATTGACTAATTCATAGAAAATTAGTGTATCTTCAAGCAATTTTTATCAAAATAAAAACAAAACCTGAGTTATAAAACAATTATTGAAATTATATGAATCAAGAAAAAGATCAAATTCTTGTAGCGCATCTGGCCAAGCAGGGTATAGATGACAAGATGGTGAGTGGGCATCCCGCTGGATTATTTGTACTATTTTTCACGGAGATGTGGGAGCGTTTTAGCTACTATGGTATGCGGGCTTTATTGACCTTATTTTTAATCAGTACGATCGCTGACGGTGGATGGGAATGGAGCAATGCGCAGGCGATGAAGTTATATGGGACCTATACTGGTCTTGTTTATCTGACTCCATTGATCGGTGGTATGATTGCGGATAAATTGACTGGTTTTAAGAAGGCTATCTTGATTGGTGCATTGATTATGACATTAGGACACTTGTCTATGGCGTTTGAAGCTGTCCATTCAAATTTCTTCTATTTAGGATTACTCTTAATGATTTTAGGGAATGGTATGTTTAAACCTAATATTTCTTCGATGGTAGGAAATCTATACCCAGACAAAAGTTCAAAGAAGGATGCAGGTTATACAATTTTTTATATGGGTATCAACGCTGGTTCATTTTTGGGAATGCTCCTATGTGGTTATATCGGTGAAAAAATAGGTTGGCATTATGGGTTTGGACTAGCTGGAGTATTTATGTTCTTCGGCATGCTACAATTCTATTTTGGACAGCGCATATTTGGTATTATCGGTAATACGCCTAAAGCGTTACAGGCTCATCATGACGAAAAGGTCAAAAATCATGAAGATATTGATGAGGTTATTCCTGGAAATGTTGTTAGAGACCGCCTTATCGTTGTTACAATATTTATGTTGGCCAGCGTGGTTTTCTTTCTTTCTTTCGAACAGGCTGGCGGTTCGATGTCAATATTTGCGAAGGATTACACGCAGCGTGTCTTGTCAGGAAGTTCAGCGATTACGTTTAAATGGATTGATACAATTTTGACCATTGTACCTATCGTAATTGTAACGATTGTTTTGACAGCATTGGCTAGAAAAATATATAAACAGTATCCGCTTACAATTTTGTTTACAGCAATTTCATTCGGTATTATCTGGGGCTTGGGTTTATGGAAAATATTTCGCGAGATCGGTATAACAGGTTCGGAAGTTGGCGCTTCGTGGTTTCAAATATTGAACGCATTTTTTATTATTTCTCTTGCATCTTCTTTCAGTAAATTCTGGGAAAAGGTATGGAATCCTTCTGGCCCCGTAAAATTTGCACTGGGTCTGATATTAGTCGGTATTGGATTTGCCGCGCTAGCTTATGGCGCCAATGACATTCCACAGGGGGCTAAAACAGCATCAGTCAGTATGGTTTGGCTTGTTATCGCCTATTTTTTCCATTCTGCAGGAGAACTTTGTTTATCACCTGTCGGGCTATCTTACGTAAGTAAACTCTCTCCGAAGAAATTTTTGGGCCTTTTGTTTGGATGTTGGTTTTGTGCTTCCGCAATCGCAAATTTCATTGGCGGGTTTTTAGGTTCTTATATCGATAAAATCACAGAAGAGCACTCTATGTCTTATTTCTTTATGATATTTGCTATAGTTCCAGGTGTTACTGCGCTTTTATTGATTGCGTTCAATCCGATATTGAAAAAAATGATGCATGGTATCAACTAATTTCGTGAGGGAATCCGTCTAAAAAGAAGCGTGGGCTGATGATCATGATCATCAGCCCACGCTTCTTTTTAGATAATAGGGATTTGGAATATTCAGATCTAGTCTGTCACTTTCATCAATAGTTTATCGATGCGGTGTCCATCCATATCAAGCACTTCAAAAATTAGGTTTTTAAATTGGATACGTTCCCCTTCTTCGGGTACATGATCTAACCGGAGGAACACTAAGCCACCTACGGTAGTGACATTACTAATCTCATTTTCATCTTCTTCAGAAAGGCCTATCTCAAATTCATCCAAAAGGGTTTCGATCTGATATTGTCCATCGACAACATAGTCTCCATTTTCTAATTGACGTATTGTTGGACGGGCACTGATATCGCTTTCTGCAATGTTGCCTACCAAATCACCAACAATATCCCGTAACGTAATAATTCCTTGAGGTGACCCATACTCGTCTATGACGACCGCTTGATGAATACTAGATGTCCGCAAGGTATTTATGATACTGTAGGAGGAACTAAACTCGTTCACAAATTTGATGGGCAACATAAGGACTCTTAGGTCAAAAGGCTCATTTTGGAGACATTGTCGAAGTAATGATTTTACATGAACAACTCCTTGAATGTTATCAAGTCCACCTTCACAGACAGGATAGATGGAATAATCGTTGTCTAGTATAATCTTGCGGTTTTCTTCAAAGGATTCTGCGAGGTCCAAGAACACAATATTTTTACGGTGAGTCATGAGGTTAACCGCTTTTTTGTCCCCTAAACTTAACAGACGGTCCACGATATCGTGTTCTATTCCTTCAATGACTCCACTATCCACACCCTCATCTACCAGGGCTTTTATTTCTTCTTCCGTGACGCTATTACCGCTGCTTTTAATATTAAGTATTTTGACGATAAACTCTGTTGACATGCTTAGTAACCACACAAATGGCCGAACTATTTTGCTGAGCAGATTCATCGGATAAGAAATAAGCATGGCATACTTTTCTGGAATGGCCATACCTATGCGTTTGGGTACTAGCTCCCCAAGTACCAATGAAAAATAGGTAATAATAAATACAACAATAATTACAGCGAGCTGCTCGCTGTATGGAGCGATAATACTCGATTTATTGAAGATTTCTACTAAGTACGATGATATACTGCCACCAGAAAAAAATCCTGTTAATATCCCGATAAGCGTAATACCTATTTGTACAGTAGACAGAAAGCTGTTGGGCGATTCTTTTAGACTTAACGCTATTTTGGCTGCTACATTATTTTTATCGCTTTCGGCCTGTAATCTTGCTTTTCTGCTGGATACGATGGATATTTCTGATGCCGACAGTATTCCATTTAGAATAATCAGGGCTAAAATAATAATTGCTTCGGTAAGCATAATGAGTTGAAAGTTTTTGCTAGGGCTAATTTACGGAAAAGACCAGCTAAATAGTAGGATTATTATGATTATGTGGTGCATTCATAAAAAAAGCCGTATTTCTTCCAATACGGCTTTTTTAATAGTAAGTGTGTCTTTCTAATTACATTCCACTATCATCTAACATAAAGGTGTTTTTCTTCGTTTTCCATTTTCCTTTCGTGAAATCAGGGAATTCCAACGTCTTATTTCCTTTCGCAATAGATTCGGTAGATAAGGGAAATACTGCACTCATGGTTACAGAATCGTATACATCAATTGGAGTCTGTACCTTTTGTTTCACGGATTGAATGAACGCATTGAATACAAACCAATCCATTCCGCCATGACCAGAACCATTTGCTAATTCTTCATATTTTTTCCAAATTGGGTGGTCATATTTCTTTACCCATTCGTCTGCAGAATCCCAAGTGTGCGGTTTAGATTTACCTTCGATATGTATGCCTTTGGCAACATCCATCCAAATCCCATCTGTTCCTTGTACGCGAAAACCGATAGAATAGGGTCTTGGTAAGTGTGTGTCATGCGTCAATAACATGGTTTCTCCATTCGCACATTGTAACATCGTTTGTGTGATGTCCCCATTTTTGTAATTGATCTTACCATTAGGGTGTCCTGGGGAAACTTTATTGACATACGCAGCCAATCCACGCGCTTTACTTGAGTAAGAAGTAATATGAGTGAATCTGTTTCCTTTGTTGATGTCTACAAATTGCATGATTGGGCCTAATCCGTGTGTAGGGTAAAGATCGCCGTCTTGGTCGATGTTGAATTGTGTGCGCCATTGCGCCTCTGAAATTGCTTTTGGGCCGTACTCGACACCGTGACCATAATAATTTTTTCCGTCGTTGAAAAGCACTTCACGTAAATCATGTTGATAGCCCCCTTCAAGATGTAATAATTCACCGAAAAGCCCGTGTCTATGCATGTTTAATACAGCAAGTACATCGCGCCGAAACGCTACATTTTCCAATGTCATGTAAGGTTTTCCGGTTTCTTCGGAAGCTTTGACAACGTCCCAATGATCTTGCACAGTTAAACCGGCAATAACCTCGCACCCTACATATAATCCTGCCTTCATTGCGTCAATAGCTTGGTCTTTGTGGAACTGCCAAGGAGTGGCAATAATAACGGCATCTAATTTTTCGTTGCTTAACATCTTTTTGTAAGCCTCTTTACCGCCCGTATATTCTTTTGGAAGTTTGGTTCCCTTTGCATTAAATTGTTTACGGCATTGGGCTAGAGATTCTTCTTGAGTGTCACAGATCGCCACAATTTCAAGGTCATCTCTATTTAGCGCAATTTGCACATGATTACGTCCTCGAAGACCTACGCCAATAAAGCCAATTTTTATCTTACCATTTGTTTGGGCAAATAAGTCTGTACTTGAAAGGACACCGATTCCAGCTGTAGTGATGGCAGTCGATCTTATGAAATTTCTTCTATCCATTGTTTTGAGATATGGGGAGTTTGTATATTAGTTATTTACTTATTAAAACAGTCTGTTGGACTGGCTATTCTAAACAAATATATTATTTCATTTGCGATAAATGAATGTGCAAACGTTTGCTTAATTTTAATAAATTTCATGCAAACGTTTGATTGAAATAAAAATTATCATTTATTAATTCAATTTGTGATATTGCAAGCACATTGATGATTTAAAAACATAGTTTAATGTCTGATTTTAACCAATTAGTAATAGAGCGCGCGGCAAAACAATTCACATTAGAAGGAGATATCATTTCGGTTCAACCATTTGGTTCTGGTCATATCAATGATACTTATCGTGTAATTACTACTGAAAATACCCAGGTATCGTACTTATTGCAACGGATTAATCACCATGTTTTTCCTAATGTGGATGGGCTAATGCACAATATAGCGCTAGTTACCAAGCATCTTAGTGAAAAAGTTAAAGTCGCAAAGGGCAAAAGAGTCAGCGATCACGTATTAACCATTGTCCCGACGATAGACGGGAATTTGTATATCCAAGATGACCGTGGAAATTATTGGCGTATGTTTATCCTAATTGAAGATACGAAGAGTTATGATATTGTAGAAACTGAATTTCAAGCAGCGGAGGGCGGGCGTGCTTTTGGTCTTTTCCAAAAGCAGTTGTCAGATTTGGATGCGTCACTGATCGTTGAAGTTCTTCCTAACTTTCATAATATAGATTTTAGACTTGAAAATCTTCGGAAAGCGATCGCTAAAGACAACTGTAAACGCGTAGCATTGGTGAAAGACAGATTAGATTTTATCTTTAGCCGCGAAGATCGCATGCAGACCATTCTTCAACTAGGTAGCAAGGGTAAACTTCCCCTGCGCATAACCCATAATGATACCAAGTTTAATAATGTGCTCTTGGATCATCATGATAAAATGCAATGCGTGATAGATTTGGATACGGTAATGCCTGGATATGTTGCATACGACTTCGGTGATGCTATTCGGACGATTATAAATCCTGTTGCGGAAGATGAAACCGATGTGTCTAAAATTAGCCTTAATTTGGCTTTGTATAAAGCTTATGCGGAAGGTTATCTCGAAGAAGCGAATGACTTTTTGACGACTATGGAAAAAGAAACATTGGTAGATGGGGCTTTTTTATTGCCTTTTATGCAGGGCGTACGTTTTTTGACTGACTATTTGGAAGGCGACCATTATTACAAAACAAAGTACGAGGATCACAATCTCGTGCGTACAAACACACAACTGAAGCTGGTAGAGGAGATGGAAAGGAATGAAGCATTTATGCGTAAGGTTGTTTTTGATTGCATTTAACAATTTTATACCTTTAATCATATTTGGAAGCTTCTGTCAAGTAGACGAAGCTTCTTTTTTCCAAAAAAAAACAGAGTTGAATGAAGAAATTGACTATTTTGCCTATTGCAGCTGATTTGACAAAGGATCTTGATTATAAGACCTTGTCAGAGCTCATGAGTGATCTCGAAACGCAGTCGCTGAGTTGTAACAATTGGAGCGAATCCTTCCCATACAAACCCGAAGTACAATTTAAAATTGGTTACACAGCGGAGTACCTAGTATTGCAATATGAGGTCATCGAAGAACAGCTTCGCGGCCACTATTCTGAAGCCAATCAAAATGTATGGGAAGACAGTTGTGTGGAATTTTTTGTGTCATTTGATGGTTGTAAGCATTATTACAACTTAGAATTTAATTTAATTGGAACTGGATTGATCGGTTATGGTACTGCCGAAAAAGCAGCAAGAAATAGATTAGATACGAGTGAGATAGAAAAGGTTCGTACCTTTTCCTTAATAATGCGTAATGGTAGTGATAAGCGATGGACGATGATTGAGGTAATTCCGCTTTCTATATTTAAGTTTGACGAACTTGTAAACTTGAAAGGTAAAATAATTCATGGTAATTTCTATAAATGTGGTGATCACCTCAAACAGCCACATTTTATCTCCTGGAATAAAATAGAAAACCCAGCTCCTAATTTCCATCTGCCTCAATTCTTTGGCGAAATGGTTTTTGGTTAGGTGTGGAACCTAACTCCGGGCCATTTTTTTTCGTGCCAGCTTTTTAACCAAGGATTTTGTTTGACACGGTTATGCTATTTGGCGTCTGATGTAGCAATTGTCTCGAAATCTGTAGTGTAAATGGCAGGACATATCCCCATTGTCACTTTTCATCTTTGTCACTTTGGAATAAACGCTTCATTCAATGATAAGCCTAGCGTTTTTAGTATCAAAATATAAGCGGAAATTTTTTATCTAATTTAATTTTGTGTTACATAAAATTCTATTTATTAATGTTTTGTGTTGGGTTTGGGAGTCGGTAAACAAAATTATTCTTTGGTTAGATTAAAGAATGTTACCTTTGTGACCTTGATGAGTGCTGTTAATGAAAATGTGAAAAAAATCAACTAATTATTCTTGGTAATTGTTGTAAGTTACATTTTTATAAGTTATCTTTGCACCTCAATAATTGAATATACGTAATCATAATAATAATGAAAAAAGATTTGCATCCTTCAAATTACAGATTAGTTGTATTTAAAGATATGTCAAATGACTATGCTTTTATTACAAAATCTTGTGTTGATACTAAAGAAACTATCACATGGGAAGATGGTAATGAGTATCCAGTTGTAAAACTAGAGATCTCTCACACATCACACCCTTTCTATACAGGTAAAATGAAATTGGTTGATACTGCCGGTCGTATCGACAAATTCCGTAGCCGTTACAACAAAAAATAATTGTAGCAGATCTGTATATTACAATATTAAAAACTCGATAAATATGATTTGTCGAGTTTTTTTTATTATTTTTAGGTTGTGAAAATCTTCTTTACCGACTGCTTTGATGCTATCCAGACGTTGGATAGGCTTACCTCCAATTTGACTACTTTCAATAAAAAGACTCTTTATCCACTCACTTTCATTAAATCTTGCTTGGATCTGCGGGTCGGTGTGCTCACTTTACGAGAAAAATGGAAAAAGATAGGTTCGACATATAGTGTTCAGTTCGTTGCCAACTGGGATCATGAGGAAGGGCTTATATTTGTATCCGAAAATCTTGTTCCTTCAACTGCATTAATGGAAGCGTTAAAAAAAATGGATATTGGTGAAGTACTGGTGCAGGATGGCTATGTGTTATGTTATCGTTATACCTGTACTGGCTTTTACCGCGTAACGGAAATAGGATGTGATGTTAGTATTTTAAAAGGAGTCGAAGACCTATTTTTATTGAATGGTCCAGAAATAACAAGGGATTTTAATTTGTTGATTGAAGATGTTAAGTTGCCATGCATATCTGAAACAAATCAACTGCTGGGTAATCATATTTTTATTGCGCATAATGTTAGCATGGAATGTGCAACACTTAATTCACTTCACGGTCCAATATATATTGATGAAGGTGTTACAATCATGGAAGGAGCTCATTTACGTGGTCCTTTATACCTTGGGAGAGGATCGGTTGTAAAAATGGGAACTACCATTTATGGTAATGTTTCCGTGGGAGAGCACGCGGTGGTCGGTGGAGAGATCGGTAATTCGGTTATTGGTGACTTTTCGGCTAAGGGGCATCATGGTTATCTAGGCTGCTCAGTTATCGGGGATTGGTGTAATCTGGGGGCAGGAACGTCCAATTCTAATCTAAAGAATAACTTGAAAACGGTCGCTATTTATGATTATGCATTAAATCGCGACAGGGATACGGGGCTTTTAAAATGTGGATCATTTATCGGTGATTATACACGTATCGGCATTAATTCGGCTTTAAATACGGGTACTGTAATTGGTCTTGCAAGCATGCTGGCAGATACAAGTTTTTATGCTAAATTTGTACCGTCATTTGCCTGGGTGTTTGGAGGGCGTACAGACACCTATGAATTTGATAAATTCATAGCATATTTAGAGGCTTTATATGCTTCGAAAGGGAAGGTGCTCACAGAGCAGATAAAAGATAAATTGATTCAACTTAACAAGAAATATAATTAAATCGTAAAATCATGCGTAGAAAAATCGTAGCTGGTAATTGGAAAATGAATTTGGACTATCAATCAGGATTAAGTTTATTTTCCGAAATTATCAATATGGCCAAAGATGAAGTGATTGGAAATCAAGAATTGGTTGTTTGCAGCCCATTTATACATTTGTCAAGTCTCGGACAATTGTCTAAAAATGTGGCAAATGTAAATATCGGTGCACAGAATATTCATCAAGCTGAGTCTGGAGCCTATACAGGTGAAATTTCAGCTTCACAAGTAAAATCAGTCGGTGCTTCACATGTTATTTTAGGCCATTCCGAAAGACGTGCTTATTTTGGTGAAACAGATGCATTATTGGCATCAAAAGTAGATATTGCTCTGAAACATAGCTTAACTCCAATTTTTTGTATTGGAGAAACAAAGGAAGAACGTGAATCTGGTGCTTTCTTCGATGTGATTAAAACACAATTGACTGCAGGCTTGTTCCACTTGTCGAAAGAAGCGTTTGGAGCAGTAGTCTTAGCTTATGAACCTGTATGGGCTATTGGTACGGGGTTAACAGCGAGTCCGGAGCAAGCACAAGAGGTGCATAATTTCATCCGTAAGGTTCTTGCTGATCACTATGGTCAGGAGGTTGCTGATGATACGAGTATTCTTTATGGAGGATCTTGTAATCCTGGCAATGCGAAAGAGCTATTTGCTCAGGCAGATATCGACGGTGGTTTGATTGGAGGGGCATCTTTAAAATCAAGAGATTTTATTGATATCGCTAAAGTATTTAACGGCTAATTTTTAGAAATGAAATACATAGAGGTTATCTTTCAAATGCGATCAGGTGAAGAGTGGCAAAAGGATTTGTTGATATCTGATTTAGCTGATATTGGCTTTGATACTTTTGAGGATACCGAATCTGGATTTGCAGCCTATATTCCGGCTGCAAATCTTGACTTGCAGGCGTTAGAGACGTTGATGATGCAACTGTATGAAGGCCTAGAGGTCGATTATAAAGTGCAGGAAATAGAAAATCAGAATTGGAATAAACTTTGGGAAAGTAACTTTAACCCAATTGAGGTTGGTGGACAATGCTACGTGCGCGCCACTTTTCATGCAGCAAGAACGGAATTTCCATACGAAATTATTATAGACCCCAAGATGTCTTTTGGAACAGGTCACCATCAAACAACATCGATGATGCTCCAATATATTTTGGAGAATGACTTTAGTAGAAAGCAAGTTTTGGACATGGGTTGTGGTACAGGGATCCTAGCAATTCTGGCATCAAAGAAGGGAGCTGATGCTGTATTGGCGGTAGATTATGATGAAATTTGTGTGGAAAGTGTAATTGAAAATAGAGCGCTTAATCATGTTGAGCATATTCAGGCTCTCTGTGGATCTTACGAGCTATTGGAAGGTCGGAGCTTTGATGTAATTTTGGCAAATATTAATCGTAATATCTTGTTAGAGCAATTGCCACAATATGCGTTGAGTATCCACACAGGGGGAGAGTTATACTTAAGTGGTTTCTATGAGCAAGAAGATTTACCAATCTTAATAGATGCAGCAACATCATTAGGATTTGAGTTTATCTCCAATAAGGTTTTAAACAATTGGTGTGCAGCCAAATTTGTGAAGCGGTAATTTACTATGCGGATTCATTTTATAGCGGTAGGTGGTAGTGTGATGCATAACCTTGCTATTTCATTGGCAAAACAAGGGCATCAAGTAACAGGTTCAGACGATCAGATCGTGGAGCCTTCTCGTTCTCATCTAATTGAAGCAGGGTTACTTCCTGATCAACTCGGGTGGTTTGACGAAAGAGTGACTGAGGATATCGATGCTGTTATCTTGGGAGCTCATGCACAAGCTGATAATCCCGAGCTAAAGCGGGCACAAGCATTAGGTCTTAAAATTTATTCTTTTCCAGAATTTATTCAAGAGCTTTCGCAAGATAAAATTAGAGTAGTTATTGCGGGAAGTTACGGTAAGACGACGATCACGAGCATGGTCATGCACGTGATGCGATTTTTAGGAAAAGAATTTGACTATTTAGTAGGAGCGCAGCTAAGAGGCTTTGATAAGTTGGTAGATATCACCAAACATAATAAGATTATTATTATCGAAGGAGATGAATATGTTTCATCTAAGATTGACCCTAAGTCTAAATTCCTGTATTATAAACCCAACATAGCCCTGATTTCGGGTATTATGTGGAATGAGTTTAATTCGAAAATATCCCAAGAGGAATATATTAAACAATTTGAAGATTTTATTGACTCTATTCCGCCTAAAGGTACGCTAATATATAATAAGGAAGATCTTGTTTTACAGAAAGTTCTGCAAGATACGAAAGATTGTAAGATCAATAGACATGGTTATAAAATTCCTGATTATACGATTAATAAAGGGGTAACGTATATCAATACGCCAGATGGTGATGTTCCATTGCAGGTTTTCGGTAAGCATAACCTATCTAATATTGCAGGAGCGTATACAATTTGTGAATGGTTGGGAATTAAAAAGAAAGAATTCTTTGAAGCGATCAAAAGCTTTAATACTTCGATCCGCTATTTGGAGTTTGTTGCAAGTTCTGAAGGATCTGTGGTGTATCAGGATTATGCGTGTAACGCGGATAAAGTCAAGTCAAGTATTCATGCCGTAAAAGAGCAGTTTCCTAATCAGAAATTGGTTACAATTATCGAATTAAACTCGTATGATAGTCTAGATTCATCGTTTTTGTTACAATATGCGAACTCTATGAGAGAGTCGGATGTATCTGTAGTTTACGTGAATATAAATTCCTGTAAAGAACTTAATAAGGATATTGAAAGTGTCCCAATTAATATCAAGGATAGTTTTAATAGTCCTGATTTAGAGGTTGTTGTAAGTCTGGAGGGGCTCTATTCCTTTTTGGATGGTGTCAAGTCAAAGGGGTACAATTTACTTCTTATGAGTTTAAATAATTATAATGGGGTTAATCTATCGGTGCTTGCTGATCGATTTTTTAGGGATTTTTAGAGAAAAAAATATAATTTAATGTAAATTAAGTTGTAATTTATTATTTTTGTTTAAAATATCTACCAGATGAATGCATTAGGAAAAAAAATCAGATTACTTAGACACCAAAAAGGGTGGAGTCAAGAGGATGTTGCAAAGCGATTGGATATCTCAATCCCAGCATTTTCTAAAATTGAAACAGGGATTACAGATGTAAATTTGTCTCGCCTGAATCAAATCTCAAAATTATTCAATTTGACAGTTGTTCAACTTTTATCTACTTCAGATTCTGAAGAAGATAAGGAATATGTAAATGAGGTTAATGCTTTGACGCAAAAATTACAACAACGCGATGGCGAAGTAATTGAATTGCAGAAGAAAGTTATTGACCTTTATGAGCAATTGCACAAGAGATAGGACATATTAAAATTGTTACTGAAAAGGCAATCCAAAGGGTTGCCTTTTTTTGTTTATGCAACTTTATTTTGGTCAAAAGTGATTTTGTTTTTGTTTCTTTGTAAATATTTTATCAAAAAATAAAGGTTGATTATTTATGGGTAGATTAAACGGGGATATTGCTAATAGCCCGTCGACTGATTTTTTTAAATCAAATGTGTTAGGACAGCGTTCGGGACTCTTTGTCCTTTTTTTTACTGAGATGTGGGAGCGTTTTTCGTTCTACGGAATGCGAGTACTCTTAATGCAGTTTCTAACCGCGGCTGTCATTCAAGGTAGTCCATTCTCGGGATGGTCCTGGACGGCTCAACAAGCAGGGGCACTTTATGGTACATATGCTATGATGCTCTACTTAACTCCTATTCTAGGAGGGATTATTGCAGATAAATATATTGGATCGCGTAAAGCAGTTATCATTGGATCAGCGATTATGACGCTTGGGCATGCTGCCATGGCTTTTGATACCTCCATTATGTTTTTCCTTGGTTTGGTCTGTCTAGTTATAGGAACAGGCTTTTTCAAACCGAACATGCCCTCTATTCTAGGAGAAATGTATAAAGATCTGCCGGAGAAAAAAGATGGTGCTTATACCATTTTCTACATGGGAGTTAATGCTGGTGCTTTCTTTGGCATGATGTTATGTGGATATATTGCCGAAACCTATGGTTGGCACTGGGGATTTGGATTGGCTGGTATCTTTATGCTTTTAGGAACGTTGCAGTTCGTTTTCGCAAAACCGCTAATGGGCAATCTTGGTGTTTTGAGTAAGTCTGTGGTTGAAGGGCATAAAGTTGTTACTGAGGATACCGATACCAGAAATCCATTTACCCTGCGTGATTATGTATTGATAGCTGTAGTCTCTATTATTGGGTTCGTATATGCTTTTAATGATCCATTGTCTAAGAATGGTATTGTGGATGTATTCTCACGTTTGGATACCCCATTTTTAAGAGGACAGTATATCATGGTAATCGTAGCGTTGATTCTCTTTGTATATCTGATTGTTACGCGCATACTGCGTTATGATAAAGTGGTTAGGGACCGTATGTTTGCCGTAGTATTACTGGCCTTTTTTCTGGTATTCTTCTTCATGAGTTTTGAACAAGGAGCAACTTCATTGGTTATTGTGGCAAGGGATAACATTGATCGAGTCCTTAGCGGGGCTGCATTAACAACTTTTAACGTGGTGAACGGCTTGTTAACCATTGTCCCCCTTTCAATTATTACTTGGGTTCTGATCAAATTGGCGAAAGTAACCTGGAATAAAATCGCGATCTCCAATATCGTATTGTTCATCTGTTTTGGTTTGATTTGGGGGGCTGCTATTTGGATGCTATATAAAGAATTTAACAAGGAGGCGTCAGAAATTAAAGTCTCTTGGTTTTCTATCCTAAACTCATTTTTTATTATTGCACTTGCTTCTTCTGTATCCAAAATTTGGGAGTCTAAATACAATCCTTCTGCGGCTTTTAAATATGGCTTTGGTCTGATCTTAGTTGCTATTGGATTTTTAATTATTGGATTAGGATCACTGGGGATAAGTCAAGGTACTAAAATCTCGATGGTATTTTTGGTGCTAACCTATTTGTTCCATACATTGGGTGAATTATTTATTTCGCCTGTAGGTCTATCTTATGTGTCGAAATTAGTGCCCGCACGGATGCTTGCTTTTATGTTTGGAATTTGGTATTTAGCAATCGCCATTGCGCAGAAGGTTGCGGCCGTATTAGGGGGACAGGTAGAGACCATTCAAGAGGAACACTCATTGAGCTACTTTTTCTTCTTGTTTACTGCAATTCCAGCTTTGGCAGGCTTGCTAGTAATGCTGTTTAATCCTTTGATTAAGCGATTGATGCACGGAATTAAATAATAACTATATAAGCTTCTTCTACGAAAGAAGCTTTTTTGATTAATATAAATTAGTATGGAGGTTAGTACAAGGGAGTCGCTAGAAGAGATTCAAAATTTTGAAGGAAAGTATCCAAAACAAATCTGGAGTTTATTCTTTTCCGAGATGTGGGAAAGATTTTGTTTCTACGGTATGCGCGGTATGTTGGTGTTCTTTATGATCACCCAACTAAACTTTGCTGAGAAGGATGCAAATTTGCAGTATGGGGCGACACAAGCGTTTGTCTATGCATTTACATTCATTGGTGGATTATTTGCAGACAAAATCCTAGGTTTTAGAAAGTCTTTATTTTGGGGTGGTTTATTGATGATCGTAGGAAGTCTTTTTCTTGCAGCGGACCCACATAAATATTTCTTTTTTGGTTTATCATTTATCATTATAGGTACTGGTTTTTTTAAACCTAATATTTCGACGATGGTGGGCGAATTGTATAAAAAAGGTGATGTTCGTCGAGACGGAGGATTTTCATTATTTTATGCTGGAATAAATTTGGGTGCTTTCTTAGGAGGGTATATCTGTGTTGCTATCGGGAAGGGATATATGCTTGCCTCATTGATTTCTGAGGGGCATCGGTGGAATGTCGCTTTTGGTTTGGCGGCAGTAGGCATGCTGGTAAGTTTAGTGAATTTTCATTTTACCAAAAGACATTTGGGCCCTATTGGACTTCAGCCGGGGGATCCCGATGCGATTGTCAAAACAAAGGCACTTCCAAAATGGGCAGAATATGGCGTATATACTGCGACATTAATTTTTATTCCCATCGTTCAGATTATGGTGTCAAAAACGCAATATACTGACTATTTTATGTATACGATAGGCCCTTTGACACTGCTGTATCTTTTCTATGAAATGTCTAAAGTGACATCAGAGGAACGTAAAAAATTGATTGCTGCTTTGGTATTTATACTTTTCTCTATTATTTTTTGGGGAATATATGAACAGAGTGGGGGGTCATTGAGCATTTTTGCTGCAAAACATCTGAATGATTCTTTGTTAGGCGTGATGAAGCTGGATCCGAATGGTGTTAACAATTCCGGGGGAGCACTATTTATTATCGTATTAGCACCTCTTTTTGGTCTTTTCTGGATTTGGTTGGGTAAGCGTAAGTTAGAGCCAAACACCATTATTAAGTTTGGTCTTGGTTTTGTTTTCTTGGGATTAGGATATTATGTTCTCTTTGCTACGCGCTTATTTGCTTTTAATGGTATGGCGTCATTGGATATCTTCACGCTGGCGCTACTCGTCATCACGGTGGGAGAGCTCTGTCTTTCACCCATTGGTCTTTCGATTATGACAAAATTATCCCCAGCGCGATTGCAAGGTATTATGATGGGAATGTGGTTCTTGGCTAGCGCTTACGGACAATACGTAGCTGGTTTGATTGGTGCAAGTATGGCCGAAGCTAAGGAGGGAAGCTCATTAGCTGATAAATTGTTAGCATATACAGACAGTTATAAGCAATTGGGATTATACTCTTTGATTGCGGGAGTGGTGCTTATCGCTCTCTCTCCATTTGTACGAAAATTGATGGGCAATGTAAAGTAAGTGAAAGATTTGAAACTTCGTTACGGATAACATAAAAAAAGCTTGATTTAATATCAAGCTTTTTTTATGTTATCCGTAAATCCATTTGAATTTATAATCTTTTTCCGGAACCTTCATACGGTCTGCCAGTCTAATCAAACGATCGGGTAGTTTTAGGAGATAATCTCTCGCTTTTTCCCCTTTATCATTCAGTCCTGTTACCTGATCAATGTTCCATTCACTATTCAGCTCTTTTAAGATATCAACGTAGTCCAAAGCTGTATATACCCCCAACCGCTGGGCGGCGTCAGAGAAATGCGCAAACGCCTCTCCTTGAGGCTCGCCTGCTTCTCTTAAAAATTGGGCAGGCATAACTATTTTTTTACGCATCATGTCTTCAAATGCGATCATGACTTCACTTGGATCTACAGTAATTGCTTTTGAAATAAAAGACATATAGGCTTTGGCATGACGTGCTTCATCAGAGGCGATGACACCACACATTTTTGCCAAAAGTTTATCGCCGCCTTTTTTGGAAAGGCCGGATACACGACGATGGGAAACATTGGTTGCCAATTCCTGGAATGAAGTATAAATAAAATTCCGGTATGGGTCAGCGCCAGTACCGATATCAAAACCATCTTGAATAAGGTATTGCGTAGACATTTCAAATTGGCGCATGTCTATTCTACCCGACAAATAAAGGTATTTGTTCAAAAGATCACCATGACGATTTTCTTCAGCTGTCCAAGCGCGTACCCATTTCATCCATCCTCCCTGCTCGTTTTTGTCGACATCTTCTACCATAGTCAACCAGGATTCATAAGTCGGAAGAGCCTCTTCGGTGATGGTATCTCCAACTAATACAGCGACCAAATCATAAGAGAGCTCTTTTGCACTTTCCTGCAACTCTCTTACTTCCTCAAAAAAAGTATCCCTAGAAGAATCCGGAAGAAAATCGGCAGGTTGCCACATTTCTTCAACAGGCTTCAGGTATTCGCTCATCTCATTGAGCATGAACGGTTCCAAATAGGCCATCACTTCTTTACGTGAGCCTTCTGGTAAATTTAGAGGTAATTCTTGCATATTATTACAAAGGTACTAAATAGCATCTATAATTTATAAAAGCTAACTATAATTGTTAAAACGGCAAAATTGCTTTTTTATTGGACAGCGTCTCTGGAGCGCTGTCGATAATGACATAAAAAACAGATTGACCATCCTGTATTCTATAAAATACTATTAACTTTGTATAAATTATTTAGACAAAGTTGGAAAGATTTAATATAGATAAAATACGTGCTGATTTTCCCATTCTCAAAAGAGAGGTAAATGGTAAGCCATTGGTTTATTTGGATAACGGCGCAACAACACAGAAACCAAGTGCTGTTATCGATTCGATTGTACGCTATTATACCGATATGAATAGTAATGTGCACCGCGGTGTGCATTATCTTAGTCAAATATCAACGGACGCTTTTGAAATAACTCGAAAAAAAGTTCAAGCCTTTATTCATGCAGCAGATGACAAAGAGGTTATTATCACTAAAGGGACCACAGATGGTATTAATCTTATTGCTACTTGCTATGGCCGAGCTTTTATCCATGCTGGTGATGAGATTATTATTTCAGCAATGGAGCACCACTCTAATATTGTGCCTTGGCAGATGCTTTGTGACGAAAAGGGTTGTAAGATCCGGGTTATTCCAATGAATGACAAAGGTGAACTCGATATGGTCGCGTACGAGAATTTGTTAAATGAAAAAACCAAATTAGTTGCAGTGACCTATGTGTCAAATGCGCTCGGGACAATCAATCCAGTGGGTGAGATTATTTCAATGGCCCACCAGTATGGAGCTGTCGTGTTGGTTGATGCTGCTCAAGCCGTGCAACATATAAAAATTGATGTTCAAAAACTTGACGTCGATTTTTTGGTGTTTTCAGGCCATAAAATGTATGGACCTACAGGAGTAGGCGTGTTATACGGTAAAGAAGATTTGTTAAACGCGATGCCGCCTTATCAAGGTGGTGGAGATATGATTAAAGAGGTCACCTTTGAAAAAACAACGTATAATGAATTACCTTTTAAATTTGAGGCCGGTACACCTAATATTGAGGCTGGTATCTGTTTGAATGAGGCGATCGATTATATCAATTCAATTGGTCTGGAAAGTATTGAAGCCTATGAACTTGAATTGTTGCAGTACGCTACAGAGAAGCTATCTGAAGTTTCGGGAATACGGTTTATAGGTACAGCCGAGCATAAGTGTTCTGTGATATCCTTTTTAATAGAAGGTACACATCCTTATGATGTCGGTGTTATCTTAGATAAATTGGGGATTGCTGTCCGTACGGGACACCACTGTGCGCAGCCTGTCATGGATCGGTTTGGAATACCAGGGACTATCCGTGCTTCTTTAGCCGTGTATAATACAAAAGAGGAAATAGATGCTTTGGTTGCGGGAATTCAGCGCGCGGTGAACATGTTGATTTAATAGAAAAATAAGTATGACCATTAATGAAATACAGGATGAATTGATCGAGGATTTCGCTTTTTTCACAGATTGGATGGAAAAATATGAGTATATCATCCAGCTTGGAAAAGAAGTGCCTCTAATTGATGAACGATACAAAACAGATGAATATATTATCAAAGGATGTCAATCCAAAGTATGGCTTTTTCCAGAAATAAGAGATGGAAAGGTATATTTTAAAGCGGATAGCGATGCTATTATCACCAAAGGGCTGGTGAGTTTAATGGTCAAAGTGCTATCTGGACATACTGCTAAAGAAATCGTTGATGCTGATTTATATTTTGTTGACCAAATAGGATTGAAAGAACATTTGTCACCCACAAGAGCAAACGGCTTGTTATCCATGATCAAGCAAATGAAATTATACGCATTGGCTTTACAGGCAAAAGCATAGAAAGGGGAGATTAATCCCAGTCATGGTCGGAATAAATTCCGGCCATTTTTTATCGTTTAAAATCTCTTATTGTTGTACCAAACCAATCGTTGTATACTAATAAATTTTCCCAATAACAGACCACTACTTTTTCGGATATTCACTTTAAGCTTACAATCTCCTCACGCTGTATAAGAAAAGTTTGCGTTCGATATGCGAAGAAATACTCTTCTGAAAACTTAAAGTTTTGTATGGAAACAATATACTAAATAATTGGCACCTCCGCCGATTCTATAGCCTGCTGAGGTAAATTTAAGCTTATCTAATACTATGGAGCTGGCTGCCGATCGATCCTTCTAAGTTCTAAAACATGCTAACATGGCTTCTTAAATCAATAGGGAGCATGCTTCCTAGACGGAATCCTCAACAATTTATTTGATCCAATGGAATGATTGTAAGAAGTTAAGATAATTAATCGAGTTTACATATCCTTATACCAGCTTATACCTAGCCACAATTTTAAATCAATTTTTAGACAGTATTTGCCCATTGATTGCTCAGTCTTTACTGAGCGATCAGTGAGTACTGAACGAGCACTGAACAATCAACGTCGAAAACCCAAAACTGATCCCCATTTGATTATAGTTTGTTAGAACTAAGAATTAAAGAAGAAAAGCGAGCGAGCTACACTTACGAAAAAAAATCGATGTTTTCGCTAGTATACCGTTGGGATAAAGATGGAATTGGGAACGCGTATGAATATAGAGGGTACTGTCTCGCGACTTTTAGCATGTTCCTTATTTAGGGGGGAGTACCTTTTAAACCAAAAAAGCTAATCAAACGATTAGCTTTTTTCTAGTGATCCCGCTGGGATTCGAACCCAGGACCCATACATTAAAAGTGTATTGCTCTACCAGCTGAGCTACGGAATCCTTTCTGTTTTTGAAAGTGATGCAAAGGTATGGAAATAAATTTCTTATACCAATTTTTTTTACCCTTTTTTTTGAAATAATGATAACTGTTTAAAAACTAAAGAATTAATTTTTATTTATTATTTCACTTCGAGAATTGACTAAAGGGCTGATGGCCGTGAAAGCTTATTTTATATATAAAAATACCTGTTCTAGGGGTAGAATAATCAAAAAAAAGCCAGTGGTCAGCTGGCTTTATATGATTAGATACATGTTAAGAGATGTTATTCGGTTACAACACCCATTTTACTAAACTTATCGATTCTTTCAGAAACTAATGTATCGCTATCTTTAGCCGTCAATTCGGCAAGATCTTTTAACAACTGATTTTTTAGGTTAACAGCAGCTGCGGCTGGGTCTTGGTGAGCACCACCAAGAGGTTCGGGAATAATGCCGTCGATCAGTCCATTGCCAAGCATATCTGTTGATGTCAATTTTAAAGCCTCAGCAGCTTTTTCTTTGTGATCCCAGCTTCTCCAGAGGATAGAAGAGCAAGATTCCGGGGAAATAACCGAATACCACGTATGTTCCATCATGTAGACTCTGTTTCCAACACCAATGCCCAAAGCTCCACCTGAAGCTCCTTCGCCAATAACAACGCATATAATTGGCACTTTCAATACAGCCATTTCCATCAGGTTACGTGCGATCGCTTCTCCTTGTCCGCGTTCTTCAGCTTCCAATCCTGGATAGGCTCCCATTGTATCAATTAATGTGATAACGGGTTTATTGAACTTTTCAGCCATTTTCATCAAACGCAATGCCTTTCGGTAGCCTTCCGGATTGGCCATTCCAAAATTGTGGTATTGACGCTCTTTTGTATTTTTGCCTTTTTGATGACCAATGATCATAACCGCATTACCATCTATAGAGGCCATCCCACCGACAATCGCTTTATCGTCTTTAACAGTCCTGTCGCCGTGCAATTCGATGAATTCATCACAGATCGCTTCTATGTAATCATAAGTCTGCGGGCGATCAGGGTGGCGTGACATCTGTACATTTTGCCATCCGGTTAAATTGCCGTATATTTCTTTCTCTGTCGAAGCAAGCTTTTCCTCCAGTTCACGAACGGTTGCGCTCATGTCAACTTGAGTCTTTTCGGCAACTTGAGTTACCTTCTCAATTTGCAATTGCAAGTCCGCAATTGGCTTTTCAAAATCAAACGTGGTTTTCATATATCTATTTTATGAAAATATTCAGAGGGCTAATTTAGCGCATTTTTTCTGAAATTAAAATTAGGGAGGATAATATCATTGGAATTCCTTTGTTACATTTGCGTTATAAACGTAGTGGTGGCTTAGTTTTTGATTGTAGCCCTGTGAAAAATGTTGACTTATGCTGAAAAAATATTTTTACTTTATTTTGTTATTGATCTTGCCTTCTTTGGCCAGATCCGAAAGTTATCCTGAAGTTTTATTTGACAATAGCGTTATCAACGGGAGCTACGCTAAAAGTATTGCACATTATACAGGTGAGTCATGGATACAGAATGTAAGTTATAGCTTACCTGTCTCGGACAGCCTGTTTTTTACGCCGGGCAATTCACTTTCACTGCGGTACGTTTCTTCTCCCAATGGGAAATGGGAAGCAAGTATTTTAAACGACAAGCAGAAATTTCCTTACTTAATTACTAAAGACGATCATCTGACGTTCAAACTATTTATTCAAAGCAATACTGAGAAGGGACAACTCCCTAAAGTTACTTTGCAACAAAATGATACACGGACAAATGCTGTGGATATTGCCAGCTATATCGATGGGTTTGATTATGATACCTGGCTTAACGTATCTATTCCGGTGTCTAAATTTGCTGGAATTTCAATCGGCAAATCTGTATCGGCCTTAATCCTTGAACAAAATGGAAGTTCTTTGCAGACCAATCAATTATTTATAGATCAAATAGAATTTTTGCCCAAGAACTTTCCGAAAGTAAAACTATCATCAGCTGCCATTTTGTCCAAAATAAGTTCGGTAGATAAGCAAGTTGAGCTGGTATGGCAATTGCCTCTGACACCAAGTATTCGCTACGTGAAAATTTATCGCTCAGAAGACAAGCTTAATTATCAGCCAATAGCAATTTTGCCCATCTATGTACAGAAATCGCTGGATCGGGTGGACGAATACAACAAACCATATTATTACAAAATAGCATGGGTAGACTATAATTATGTTGAATCGCCTTTCTCTGAAGTTAGAGAGGTACAGACAAAAAAGGGAACGGATGCGGAGATGTTAAATTTTATCCGGAATGCCCATGTCAATTATTTTATAGACAACTATGATGTAAACAGTGGTATGTTTCTGTCTGATCGAGGAAATCGGCAAGCAATTGTATCCACCAATGAAACGGGCTATGCCATACTGGGATTGCTTGTTGCAGGAGAGAATAACTTAATATCGAGGCAGGCTCTATTGGGCAGGTTGACACGGATTGTCAAATTTCTGAGTGGTGCTCAACAACACCAAGGTGTTTTTACAGCGCTTTACGATGGTCGGTCAGGGGTGCCTTACTATCGCGATTCAATTCCAAATTATGACTTACGCGGGACTTCTCATATCATGGAGTCGCTCTTAATCGCTCGACAATATTTTGCTAAAGATAATCCTGAGGAGCAGACCTTAAGAACTAATATTACAAAACTTTGGGAGCGTATAAATTGGGGCTACTTTACTGATGCAAAGAATGCCGATGTACTATGGGATAAGTGGTCTCCAGTGGATAGTACTGCTCGATCCAGGCCGATGGGTGGATTTAATGAGAGTTTGGGTACCTACTTGCTTGCAATGTCTTCACCTACTCATCCCTTACCGATTTCAGCTTATACCAATGGATTTGCAACCAAACATAAAGGGAATGAACTGTATTTTGGGGATGAGTCAAGTGATTTGGCTCCAGAGCTTAAAATGAAGTTAGATGACTCATTAGCACACTCGATAAGCACCAATCCATTAATTAGTGATCTAGGAAATACGGCTGCTTCGATCTATTCCGATGATAAGGTTATTTTTGCCAAGAATATTGCTGGCGGGAGTTTAAATGAATCATTAATGGCTGTTTATCGCCCTTTCTTGATTATGGATCCAAAAGGTAAAGTAGATGATTTTGTAGATTATAAAAAATATTTGTCAGACTATATCCTCGCTTATAAACGCAGAGACAATGAAATGAGCATAGGAACGCGATTTACAGATATTTGGGGGGTAGAAAAAGTTGAAGATTCATATCAAGGTTATTTGGTGAATCCAGCGATATCAATTGCAGCTTACCCATTTGAAAAAGAGATTGGTCTAAAAGCATTGCGTAAATTTTATGAAGAATATGCCGATGTGTTATTTACACAGTATGGCTTCAGAAGCTGGATTGATATTAAAAACAACGATGTTTCTGAAAGCTACCGTGCAAGAAATCAGGCTACAATCGCGGTGATGATTGAGAACGCAAATTCAGGTATGATCTGGAAATTGTATGAGAATATCCCTGAGGTCAAAAAGACCTTGGAAAAAGTATATGCCAAGAAATAGATTTGTTACGTTAGATTTGGAAGAAACGGGTAGTCTTATTGACTTTTTTCGCTATATTTACTTGCTTAAATGGATATTAAATACGTAAGAAACGACATGCTTAGAAAAATCAATTTGGGAATTTTAACCTTATGCGCAAGTTTATCGTTATTTTCTTGTAAACAACAAGCTATTGTAGTCAATCCAGGTGCAGTTATAACAAAAGATGGCACTGATGACGGTTTGAAAAATGTGAAAAAAGATTTTAATGATGCAAAAAGAACGGATGAAGGAATTAAATTTAGTATATCTTCCGATCTATTATTCCCAACAAACTCTTCTTATTTATCTGAAAAGGCAAAAACTGAAGTAAGCAAGTTGGCTTTGATTTTGAAAGAAAGCAATAATAAAATCAAAGTTGACGGATATACGGATGCCACAGGCACTGTGGAGTATAATCAGTGGCTTTCTGATAAAAGAGCTGCGTCAGTAAAGAAATTCTTGGTAGATTCAGGTGTTGCGGAGTCTCGTATCACGGCAAAAGGCTTCGGCCAGTCAAATCCAGTTGGAGATAACAAAACTCCTGATGGACGTCAAAAAAATAGAAGGGTAGAAGTTACTATTTTGGATAAAAAATAGTAGTTCGAGCCTGTTCATTGTATTGAAAGCGGAATATCCTATATATTCCGCTTTTTTATGCCTATACATTTTATATATTCCTAGATCATTTCCATGAACGAAATATGTTAAGCAATAGGGATCGGAATACTTTTTTTGGGATCAATTTCTATTTATACTAGAAATCTCCTGGAAGCGCTGCGTTTATAACAAGAAAAGCCCATCGTTAGATGAGCTTTCTTGTACCTAGGGCGGGAATCGAACCCGCACTCCCTTAACGGGAACAGGATTTTAAGTCCTGCGTGTCTACCAGTTCCACCACCTAGGCAGGTGAGCGAAAAACGAGATTCGAACTCGCGACCCCAACCTTGGCAAGGTTGTGCTCTACCAGCTGAGCTATTTTCGCATTGGAATTTTATTTCAATTTTAAAGGATCATTGCGTTCCTTTTTGGTGATGCAAATATAGAGCGAAAAATCAATATTGCAAAATATTTATTTACTTTCTTGTAGTGTTTTTTATAACTCCTTTGAATTCAGTATAGAAAAAATTAAATCACTTTCAAAACCACGAGATAATGCAAATTGATAAAGTTTATTTTTTACAGTATAAAAATCTTTGCTACCTATTTCACGCCGTTTCTTATCGATTAGGTCACTTAATATTTGCTCATATTCATCTAGGTCGATCTGTCTAAATGCAATTTTTATTAATGGTTCGGATACTCTTTTTAATTTCAGCGCCTGTTTGATCTTTATTTTACCCCAACCTTTCATACGGAGTTTTCCGTTGCAATACGCAATGGCGAATCGTTCCTCGTTGAGGAAGTTTTCAGCAATTAAATCGGCAAGCACATTCTCAACTTCTTCTTCGCTCAGTCCCCAACTATAGAGTTTATCGCGAACTTCCTGTTGGGCACGTTCCTGATACGCACAATAGCTCTCAGCTTTTAACTGAGCCTGGCGCTGTGTCAATATCTTTTTGTTTCTCTTCTCTTCGTCAAACATAATGTCAAAATTTCAAAAATAATATGAAATAACTAAAAAAATGTTCAGTTTTGACACAATTAAAGAAATATCAAAAGAATGTACAAAATATCCGAAATCGTTCAGATTTTTCATCCTAATCGCACATTTATAACGGATCCCAATTCTTTTGTCCAACATTTATTTTACGATAGCCGTAAGATCGTTCAGGCTGATAATGGGATTTTCTTCGCATTGCAGAAAAATAGAGACGGTCACCATTATTTGAAAGAGGCCTATGCTAAAGGTGTTCGGAATTTCGTATTGCAAGTTGACGAACAGCAGGAGGTAGAGTTATCGGGAGCAAATATTGTTTGGGTTGAAGATAGTTTGGTCGCCATGCAAGCATTAGTGACCTTTCATCGACAAAAATTTCATTATCCCGTCATAGGAATTACAGGTAGCAATGGTAAAACAATTGTCAAGGAATGGCTTTTCCAGTTGATGTCGCCAGAATACAAAATCTATCGAAGCCCCAAGAGCTACAATTCGCAACTTGGCGTGGCGTTGTCACTTTGGGGATTATCTGATGAATATAATCTCGCTATTATCGAAGCTGGAATTTCAGAAAAAGGTGAGATGACACGTCTCGAGCAGATGATCAAACCTTCCATTGGTTTATTGACCAATATAGGTGTGGCACATAAGACAGGCTTTGAATCGAAGGCGGAGAAGATTGATGAAAAGCTTCAGCTTTTTACACATGTGGAAACCATGATCTTTCCATATAGTTATCTCGAAAATGTTCAGCTGCCTTATCGACCGCGTAAGTTTTCTTGGGGACTTGAGGAAGGACTTTCTTTAGAGGTTTATTCTATCAAGCAGATGAATGATCGATTTACAATGGTTACCTTCTATTATATGGGTCGTACGTTCGCTGTTGAAGTGCCATTTGTGGACAAAGGGAATGTAGAAAATGCAATTAACTGTGTCGCGGTGATGTTGCGGTTCGGATACGAGAGTGCGGTAATTGCTGCTCGAATTAAAAACCTGCAACCCGTGGCTATGCGTCTCGAGTTAAAAAAGGGAAAAAATAATAGTTCAATTATCGATGACTCCTATAGTAATGATTTGGATGCACTGCAGATCGCGCTCGAGTTTTTGAATCAGCAGGGCCAACATCCATTGAAGATGTTGATTTTATCAGATATCTCAGGTGTCAGTATAGATGATGTAAAAAGTTTGGCCAAGCTTAAACGTTTGCTTAGCGAGTACCGCTTGGATCAATTGATATTGATTGGTAAAGTTTTGCCAAAAGTGGCGTCGCAGTTCGATGTACCTTCTATTTCTTATGTGGACACAACTGCTTTTTTAGCTGATATTAGATCCGTTTCTTTTGAGAATGCCACCGTGTTGTTGAAAGGAGGTCGGGAATTTCATTTTGAGCGTATCAGTCGGCAATTAGTGGCTAAATCACACGATACGGTACTTGAAATTAATCTGAATGCACTGGAAAATAATTTGAATGTATACAGACAATTACTGCCCAAGCATGTCAAGCTGATGACCATGGTAAAAGCTTTTTCTTATGGGAGTGGCAGCTTTGAAATTGCCAATCTTTTGCAATTTAACCGTGTGGATTATCTTACCGTTGCTTTTGCCGATGAAGGAGTTGATTTGCGGGGCGCTGGTATTACACTACCGATTGTTGTGATGAGTCCCGACGAAAGTTCTTTCGATTCCATCGTGCAATATAATCTTGAACCGGAGATTTATAGTTTTAGAATCTTGTTCTCCTTTTTTAATTTTTTGAAGGGTAAACAGGTAACCTTCTTCCCAATTCATATTAAAATTGATACAGGTATGCACCGCCTCGGATTTATGCCTGATGAGGTCGATCAATTGATAACTTTTCTCAACACTGCATCCATTTTAAAAGTAAAGTCGGCATTTTCCCATTTGGCGTCTGCAGGAAATGAAAAAGATAACGAATTTACTCAGCGACAAATTGATCTGCTTAATGAGTGCACAAGACGTTTGCAGGATGGTATAGGATATTCTTTCCTCCGTCATATTGCTGCAACTTCAGGTATCGAATTGTGGCCAAATGCTTATTTTGATATGGTCAGGTTGGGGATCGGTCTCTATGGAGTTGATATTGAGCGTCATGATTTGCCAATCCGTGAGGCAAGCATACTAAAAACCAATGTAACACAGATAAAATACCTTGCAGCCACTGAGACCGTTGGATATAATCGTCATGGTGTCCTGCACAGAGATAGTAAGATTGCAACGATAAAAATTGGTTATGCAGACGGGTACGACAGGCGTTTTGGGAATGGGGTAGGTCAAATGATGGTCAACGGTGTTTTGGTTCCTACGATAGGAGATATTTGTATGGATATGTGTATGCTTGATGTAACTGATGTCGAGGTAGGTGAGGAAGACGAAGTTATCGTATATCCCGATATAAAGTCGTCGGCCAAGGCAATCGGGACAATTCCCTATGAATTGCTCACGAGTATTTCTCAGCGAGTAAAAAGAGTATATTTTTATGAATAGTAAAGGATATTCTGCATTTTTGAATAGTATTTTATTTTGAGATCATGTTTAGAAAATTAATTAGGGGATTCATTAATTATTTGATTCGCGGGATTTTGGTTGTTGTCCCATTGGCGGGTGCGATCTTTCTAATTGTCTGGATTGTGGCATCAATTGATTCTTCGTTAAATCTGACCGAGCATTTTTTGGAGGATGAAAAGGGACATCCGCTCTATATTCCGGGTATAGGTATTTTGACGGTCATTTTGGTACTGGTTTTGGCCGGTGTTATATTTACAAATTTTGTGACCGATCCAATTAAAGTTTGGATTAACCACCAAATCAAACGGATACCACTCTTAAATACATTGTACACCTCCATAAAAGACTTTACTGAGGCATTTGTTGGTGATGCGAAGAAATTTAATGAGCCTGTATTGGTGACTGTCAATGAATTTGGTCTGAAGAAGATCGGTTTTTTGACGCAGCATGATTTGAAAAGTATAGGTCTTGAGGAGGAAGTGATGGTCTATTTCCCATACTCGTATTCTTTTGCAGGACAGGTGGTCATTATCAGTGCGGATAAGGTGAAAAAATTGGATATGTCTCCCACAGACGCGATGAAGTTGGTCGTTTCTGGTGGCGTCAGTGGGATCGACCATTAGTTGTTTCTTCAGTTTATATTGGGATGCCCACCAGAAAAGGCTGGAAGTGATTCATGATTTTAAGCCTTTTCTGGTAAATATTTGTTGTGTCAGTATGTTAAACTGCTCTCCTTCAATTTGATGATATTTTGATTTTCAGTATGATTTTATTGATCCTTTTTTTTGCTCAAGGTTGGATTTGCTGGTGGGATGGGAATATAGCCATTATCGCCTGGAACTTTTGGGAATTCATGATTTTCCCATTTGGCTCTTGCTTCCCGAAGTGTTTCTATATCTGAGGCGACAAAGTTCCAGTCAATATAACGTTGCTCAGGAAATGGAGTTCCTCCAAAAATGTATACCGAAGTACCTGCTTTCATTTCGAATTCGCATAGTTTTGCGTCTTTAGCGACCAAAATTTGTTTTGGTCCGAATTCCTGACCTTCAGCTTTTACAGTTCCATCCAAGATGTATAAGCCACTTTCGCCGTAGAGATTATCCCCCAGTTTAACCGTCGCGTCTTCTTCCGCTTTCATTTCGATCAGATACAACGGACTGTAAACGGGGACTTCGGAGCGATGCTCCTTAATTTCTCCGGCAATTAACCGATAGGACACACCATCCTCAGTCCAGTGGGGAAGCTGGGGTTCTTCGATGTGTACAAAATTAGGCTCCATTTTTTCGAGCTCTTTAGGTAGAGCAACCCAAATTTGCAGTCCATGCAAATTATGGGATGTGGATCGCAATTGTGGCGGCGTTCTTTCAGAGTGTGTAACACCTTTTCCTGCCGTCATCCAGTTTACTGCGCCAGGTTTGATTTCCACGGCATTTCCCAGGCTGTCACGGTGCATAATATTGCCTTCGAACAGATAAGTCAGCGTTGATAAGCCGATATGTGGATGTGGGGCAATGTCCATGAAGTGCGGTTCGGTAATCGTATCAGGTCCCATATGGTCGATAAAGATAAAAGGGCCTACCATACGTTTTTGCCTGAAGGGAAGAAGGCGTCCAACCAAGAAATTGCCTATATCGGCCGCCCTTTCTTCAATAACTATTGCAATATTTGACATAATGTTTTTCTATTTTTGTATTTGGAATCTATAGCAATTTAACAAATGTCTGGTATAATAAATCGTTTTTTTGGTAAAAAGGTCTTAATAAATGAGGAGCTTTTGGCACTTGCGGATCGCTTGTCTTTTAGGAACAGTCAGCTCGATAGTTTTTTGATGGGGCATTTTTTAAAAGGTGATAAAACAAGTCTGGATGAATATTTTGCTTTTCAAAAGCAGGTGCTTGAGCTGCAGGTCGACCGGTTTGAATCGATCCAGATCGAGCTTGACTTGTTGAAGCAGTATTTGAAGCTAATAGAACATGTTGTCGCGGACGGTTTTTCGGTAAAATGGGAAAATAAACTTCCATGCCACGAGGAGATTATGTTGCCACCACTCATTTTTTTCCCTATGATACAGCATGCCGTTAAAAATGGTTATAATACGATGTCCTCCCATCCTGTCCGTATTCGACTATCGGGTTCACCAAAGGTGCTAATATGGGAAGTTAGCTATCGCGTAAACCATTATTTGGAAGATCAGTTTAGTGACACATTATTAGTTGATTTCCAAAAGCGATTAGCCTATCTCTTCCCACAAAAGCATAATTTATTGTTAAATAGTAACAGCAATACCGCTCGAATAACATTGTCGGTCCAGCTGTTTTAGATGATGTTGAAGTGTTTTAGTGCATTCCAGATACCATTATCATCGACGCTGTCTGTTATATAATCTGCAATTTCCTTGACCTCGGGATTTGCATTGCCCATAGCAACTCCAATATGTGTGTGTGCTAGCATGGTGATATCATTGCCTCCATCGCCAAATGACATGGTTTCTTCCGGGGTGAAGTTGAAATGATTTAAAAAAACATCTATTCCTATTTTTTTGCTCTGCCCCATGGGGTTAACATCGGCGAAAATTGGTGTCCATCTTGATGCGACTGAGTTTGGCATCACGTTTCTCATAAATTCGGCTTCTTCTTCCGGACTGATGAAAACATTAATCTGCATCACCGTGTCCAGATCAAAATCCCGTTCGTAATCGCGAATAGGCGGAGTAGGGACATTAACCTGCTGGTACATCGCTAATACCTCTGGTGTAGCCCGATTTAACGAAATTTCTTTTTCTGACATAAATGAAAAAGTCAAGTCTTCACGTTTTTTGGCATAGTGCAATAAGGAGCGGATATCTTTTTCCGGAATATTATTTTTATAGATAACTTCCTGTTCCTTTGTGACGCAATATCCGCCATTGAAAGTTATGTAACCATCAAAATTAAGATAATGAATATGCTCCAGCTGATTGTATGATCTTCCTGTTGAAACAAATACCTTAATATTTTTTTCTTTTAATAATTGAAATGCACGTTGAGTAGATTCAGGAACTTGATGTGTTTTGAAACTTAGTAAAGTTCCATCGATGTCAAAAAAGATAGCTTTAATCATGAACTTTTGGGTCAAAGTCAAATATACTAAATACCTAGGATAGTGTAACTATTACAGTATTGAATTTGATGTATTTATCCCTATAGGAAGATTGTTTTTTAGACGATTTGAGCAAGGATATGTTTGCATCCCTCCTTAGCGAAAAATTTATGACGACAGACTGTTGATGTACGATAGGTAGGTCTCAATTCAGCTTTCTGTTAGCGTTAGTTTAAGAGATCTTCTTCTGTAATGTGCTATCTCGATAGTTTATTTTCGCAAAAATCTGACACAATCTTCTCTAATAATTTCGTAAATTTCAAATCCAAAAAAATGCAAATTGTATTGTGTTTAATGTGTTGGATTAAAAGGGTTTAGAATTTTATGTATATTATTTTCGATACGGAGACGACAGGTTTACCTAAGCGTTGGGACGCGCCAATTACGGATACGGACAATTGGCCTCGCTGTATTCAATTAGCTTGGCAGATTCATGATGAGATGGGGAATTTGGTCGAACATCAAGATTTCTTAATTAAGCCAGATGGATTTGATATACCCTATGACTCTGAAAAAATACACGGTATATCCACTGCATTGGCGGAAGAGCAAGGGTTGCCAATTCAAGAGGTGCTGGAGAAATTCAATATCGCATTAAATAAAGCTAAGTTTGTCGTTGGGCAGAATATTGGTTTTGATTTGAATATCATGGGCTGCGAATTTTATCGCTATGGTGTCACATCCGATATGGCGAATATGCCTGTTTTAGATACCTGTACGGAAGTAACCGCTGAACTACTGAAGATTCCTGGTGGTCGTGGCGGGCGGTTTAAGTTGCCCAATTTGACCGAGCTACATTCCTATTTATTTGGAGTGCCATTTGCCGAAGCACATAATGCCACTGCCGACGTAGAGGCGACAGCACGTTGTTTTCTGGAGCTGGTGAGAAGAGAAGTGTTTACGGCCGAAGAACTTCAGGTAGATACTGGTTACTTCGTTGATTTTAAAATCAATAATCCGGGTCCGATACCTACTGTAGGGCTGAAGCATGTAAACTTAAAAGCCGCCTCTGATGAAATTAGACGGCAGTCTGAGCCTGAGGAGGCTAGGGTTGTTGTGGATGCTGAAGCGCTGGCTGCCCTAAAGGATGCTAAATTTACCCATTTACATAACCATTCTCAGTTTTCGATCCTTCAGTCCACGATGTCGTACGATAGGTTGGTTTCGGCAGCGATCAAGGATAATATGCCGGCTGTTGCATTAACGGATCATGGCAATATGATGGGGGCTTTTGAGTTTGTTTCTCGCGTTATAGGTCATAATAAGGAAATTGAAGCTCAAAATGCGGAAGCTATTGAGAATGGACAAGAACCTACTGGTCAGCTCTTAAAGCCCATTGTGGGGTGTGAGTTTTTTGTCTGTGAAAACCACAAAGATAAGTCCAGAAAAGATAATGGTTATCAGATTGTCTTGTTGGCAAAAAATAAGCGCGGTTACCATAATCTGGCGAAGCTAGCTTCTTTCGCCTACACTGCAGGATTCTATTATGTGCCGCGGATTGATAAAGATCTTATTCTTCAATATAAGGAGGATGTTATCGCTTTGTCAGGAAACCTGCAAGGAGAAGTTCCCAATAAAATACTGAATATAGGGGAGAGCCAGGCCGAGGAGGCATTGCTATGGTGGAAGGAGCACTTTGGTGATGATTTTTATCTCGAGTTGATGCGCCATGGCCAGGAAGATGAGGACCGTGTGAACCAAACCTTGCTTAAATTTTCCCGCAAATATCAGGTTAAAATTGTCGCGACCAACAATACATATTACGAGAAGAAAGGTGACGCTCATGCGCACGATATTTTATTATGTGTGAAAGACGGGGAGAAGCTTTCGACTCCAAAAGGTAGGGGCCGGGGATTCCGTTTTGGTTTGCCGAATCAGGAATATTATTTCAAGTCTTCTGACGAAATGAAGGCGCTGTTTAAGGATCTTCCCGAAGCAATTTTGAATATTCAGGAGATAGTTGACAAAGTTGAGATTTTTAAACTAAATCGCGATGTTCTCCTGCCTAAATTTGATATACCCGAAGAGTTTCAAGTTGAAGCGGATCTTGAGGATGGCGGAAAACGAGGCGAGAATAAATACCTCGCGCACCTCTGTTATGAAGGTGCTAAAAAACGTTACGAAGAAATCACGGATGATATTCGTGAGCGGCTAGACTTTGAGTTGGCTACTATCGAGAAAACCGGCTATCCTGGTTACTTTTTGATTGTGCAGGATTTTATTGCAGCCGCACGAGCGATGGGAGTGTCGGTGGGGCCTGGACGGGGATCTGCTGCTGGTTCAGCTGTGGCCTATTGTCTCGGTATTACCAATATCGATCCGATTAAGTACGATTTGCTTTTTGAGCGTTTCCTAAATCCCGACCGTGTATCTATGCCCGATATTGATATCGATTTTGATGACGAGGGGCGTGGACGCGTCATGCAATATGTAATCAATAAATATGGTGCAAGTCAAGTTGCTCAGATTATTACCTACGGTACAATGGCTGCTAAATCATCCATTAAAGATACAGCCCGTGTACTTGATTTACCTTTAGGTGATGCTAATGAAATTGCTAAGCTGATTCCAAATCTTAAATTATCCAAAATTTTTACGCTAGATGACGCTGGTTTAAAGGAGAAGCTAAGGACAGAGGAAATTGAAGCCGTCAATAGATTGAAATCTATTGCCGATGGTGCTGGGCTCGAAGCTGAAACAATTCGGCAAGCCCGGGTATTGGAAGGTTCTGTACGAAATACCGGTATTCATGCCTGCGGCGTTATTATCACACCCGACGATATTACTAACTTTGTTCCTGTTTCTTTAGCAAAAGACTCTGACCTTTATGTAACCCAGTTTGATAACCACGTGGTGGAAAGTGCTGGTTTGCTAAAAATGGACTTCTTAGGTTTAAAGACGCTGACGTTAATTAAAGATACCGTCGAGAATGTCAAATTAAGTCATGGTATTGTACTGGATCCAGATCAGTTTCCAATTGATGATGAGCTTACGTATGAGCTCTTTCAACGTGGGGAAACGATTGGTGTATTCCAGTATGAATCTCCAGGGATGCAGAAGTACATGCGTGACCTTAAACCTACGGTATTCGCAGATTTGATTGCGATGAATGCACTCTATCGTCCAGGGCCAATTGAATATATCCCCAGTTTCATTAAGCGTAAGCATGGTATAGATCCGATTGTTTACGATTTGGATGCCTGTGAGGAGTATTTGAAAGAAACCTATGGTATTACAGTATATCAAGAGCAGGTAATGCTTTTATCTCAAAAGTTAGCTGGATTTTCGAAAGGTGATGCCGATGTACTGCGGAAGGCCATGGGTAAGAAGCAAAAGGCTGTACTTGACAAGATGAAACCTAAGTTTATTTCGCAGGCCGAGGAGAAGGGACATAATGCCAAGGTCTTGGAGAAGATATGGACCGATTGGGAAGCTTTTGCGAGTTATGCATTTAATAAATCCCATTCCACATGTTATGCGTGGGTGGCCTATCAGACAGCTTATTTGAAAGCACATTTTCCTGCTGAATATATGGCGGCTGTACTTTCTAACAATATGAATGATATCAAGCAAGTAACATTCTTTATGGAGGAATGTAAGCGTATGGGGTTGGAAGTACTTGGACCTGATGTGAATGAATCCTATTATAAATTTACAGTGAATGAACGAGGTGCTATTCGTTTTGGAATAGGCGCTGTAAAGGGTGTTGGAGCAGGGGCCGTGGATGCTATTGTTCAGACAAGGCAATCGGGTTTATATAAATCCGTTTTTGATATGGCTAAGCGTATTGATTTACGTGCTGTCAATAAAAAGGCATTTGAGAGCTTAGCTTATGCTGGGGGATTCGATAGCTTCGAAAATACACATCGTGCACAATATTTCCACTCCGATGAAAATTCAACCGGCATGGAAAAGGCAATACGTTTTGGACAGCGTTATAAGGAAAATGAAAGTTCAGCCCAGGCAAGTCTTTTTGGTGTTGATGGAGGAGCCGAATTGCCAGAGCCCGTGTTGGCGCCATGTCCACAATGGGGGTTAATTGAGAAGCTTAAATATGAGAAAGAGGTAATTGGTATTTATCTAACTAGTCATCCATTGGATACCTATCGTTTTGAGATCGAGCATTTTTGCCAGAATTCGGTTTCAGACTTAGCATTGATCAATAAGGTTAAGGCGGCGGAGGTTGATGAAGAGACTTTACTTGAGTTTAATCGAATCAAAAATAAGGAATTGGTAATAGGGGGTATTATAGCTTCTGCAAACCATCGATTGACTAAGAATGGTAAGCCCTTTGCTTCTTTTATCATTGAAGATTATAGTGATTCCTATGATATGGCTGTATTTGGGGAAGAGTATGTGAAGTTAAAAGGATATTTGCAGGAAGGATACTTTGTGCAGTTAAGAGGCTTGGTGCAGGAGCGTTTTAGACAAGTCGGAAATTGGGGCTTTGAGCTACGCAGTGTACAATTGCTTTCTGATCTTCGTGAAAAGATGGCTAAAAGTTTTACGATCAATATTCCTTTGCCTAAATTGGACGAAGCATTTTTAGATGGAATTAAGGATATACTTGCGCAAAACGAGATTGAAGGTGTTGTGCCAAGTTGTCAATTGAAGTTTAAAATTTGGGATCCGCAGGATGAGATATCTGTCGAAATGCCAGCTAAAAGTCTGAAAATAAACCTTACAAATGAATTTTTGGAATGCATTGATAAGTTTGAAGGTATAAATTATAGATTGAACTAGTTTGGATTGGAATTTGTGTAATTAAGATTACAATTACATTAATAGTTGTTATTATCTTTGTTTATAGATTTTAGCAATTAAAAAATATAAATATAACTTCGGTTTATAAAAATTAAAAGATTATGGCATTAGAAATTACAGATAGCAACTTTGAAGAAGTTGTTTTAAAATCAGACAAACCAGTATTAATCGATTTTTGGGCAGAATGGTGTGGACCATGTCGGATGGTAGGTCCTGTAGTGGAGGAATTGGCTAAGGATTATGAAGGAAAAGCGGTTATAGGGAAAGTGAACGTGGATGAGAATCCAGAGATTTCAGTACGTTATGGAATTCGTAACATCCCTGCTTTGTTATTCTTCAAAAATGGAGAAATTGTTGATAAGCAAATCGGCGCTGTTCCAAAGTCTGTTTTGAACGAGAAATTAGAAAAGCAACTGGCTTAACGAGTTATAAAAATCAAAAAGGCCTGAAACATCTGTTTCAGGCTTTTTTTTTGGTCTTGTGTTTTTTTTAGCTCTTTTTTTGAAAATGTATGCTTTTTGTGCTATTTTTTTTATTTAATCCTTTTTATTTTTTTGATAAGCAGTGATTTTATATGTCTTTTTTGGTTTTATTTGATTTAATCATTCTTTTTATATTGATTTATATCTATTTTCTGTGATTATATTTAGGTTTTTGATCTTTTTGTTTCATTTCTTTGTTTTTTTTATAAAAAAATTAATTTTATTTGTGAAAATGGATAATTTTCACTTTCTTTGGATATGAAAAATGAGCAAATATTGATTTTTTAGTTATTACTTACTTTTTTTAGATTTTTTACTCCTTTTGGGTGGTTTTTTAGATAAAAATGAATTAGATAAAGATTTTCCCTTTCAAATACCCTAGATTATGCCTCGCGTTGCTCTCCGTAACGCGAGTTTTTTTTTTGAGGTATGCATAAGGTTAGAAACAAAAAAACGGCTATCCCAGGGGATAGCCGTTTTTATATTGTTTACTAAATAAATAGGATTACTCAGCAATAACTTCGAAAGGAACTTGAACTTTTACTTCTTTGTGTAAGTTTAAGTTAGCGATGTATTCACCTACTTCTTTAGGTTCTACTTCGAAAGTGATACGACGACGATCAACGTCAAAACCTTTTGCTTTCAATGCATCAGCAATCTGAATACTATTTACTTTACCAAAGATTTTACCAGATTCACCTGCTTTCGCACCAATTGAAAGTTTGATAGCTTCTAATTTACCAGCTAATTCAGTTGCGTCTTTTTTAATTTTGTCTTGTTTGAACTGAGCTTGTTTAATGTTCTCAGCTAAAACTTTTTTTGCAGATTCAGTCGCTTGGATTGCAAATCCTTGAGGGATTAAGTAGTTACGACCGAAACCTGGTTTTACATTAACGATATCATTTTGCTCACCTAAGCCTTTGATATCTTGTTTTAAAATTACTTCCATTTTCTATCGTCCTCCTTATTTAATTGCATCAGCTAAGTAAGGTAACAAGCCGATGTGACGAGCACGTTTAACAGCTTGAGCTACTTTACGTTGAAATTTCAAAGATGTACCAGTTAAACGACGAGGTAAGATTTTACCTTGATCATTTACAAATTTCATCAAGAAGTTAGCATCTTTATAATCGATATATTTGATACCATTCTTTTTGAAACGACAGTATTTTTTACGGTTGTCCTCTACTTTAGGAGCAGTTACGTATTGGATATTTTCGTTAGCCATTAGTTTGCGCCCTCCTCAGTTTTAGTTTCAGCTTTTTTGTTGAATGCACCGCTACGTTTTTTCTCGTTGTAAGCTTTAGCATGTTTGTCTAAACTTACAGTCAAGAAACGCATAATGCGCTCATCACGTTTGTATTCAACCTCTAATTTATTGATTAATTCACCTGGAGCCTTGAATTCAGTTAAGTGATAAAATCCAGTAGTTTTTTTCTGGATTGGATACGCTAATTTTTTCAAACCCCAATTGTCTTCAGCGACAATCTCGGCTCCGCCTTCTGTTAAGATGTTTTTGAATTTTGCGATTACTTCTTTCGCAGCATCATCAGAAAGCAACGGGGTAAGAACGATTACAGATTCGTACTGTTGCATTGTGTTAATTAATTTTGTTGTTTAAAAACCCACTTTTGTGGAAGTGCAAATGTAGGTATTATATTGTTATGTTGCAAAGCATTAAAACAAAAAAGTTTAGATCTTTTGAGGATCTAAACTTTTCTTAAGTGCACCACGCTAAGGTATTTACTTTATTTTTTTTAATTCTTCTTTTATCGTAGCCCGTGTATTTGTGCTTATACTCACTAAGGGAAGCCGTAATATATCTTTTCCAATACCCAATTCCTGAAGTATATATTTTACGCCAGCGGGATTTCCTTCAATAAAACATAGTTCGGTAATCTCCAATAGTTCTTGATGTATCGATCTAGCGTCGATATAATTCCCCTCGGCACACAGTTTTGTTAAGGTTGCTACTTTTTTCGGTAAAGCATTTCCGATTACTGAAATGATGCCGGCAGCACCAAGAGCCATCATCGGCAACGTAACAGGATCATCACCAGAAATCAGTAGAAAATCTTTTGGTTTATCCCGTAAGATTTCACTGAACTGAGCAAAGTTACCCGAAGCTTCTTTGATAGCAACGATATTTGAAAAATCATTCGCTAATCGTAATGTTGTCTTTGCAGAGATATTGCTCCCCGTACGTCCAGGTACATTGTATAAAATAATAGGCAGGGGAGATGCCGCTGCAACAGCTTTATAATGTTGATAAATTCCCTCTTGAGTCGGTTTGTTGTAATATGGAGAAACGGATAGGATTGCACAAAATCCAGTTGAATCAAAATTTTTAATTTGCTCCACAATCTCAGCAGTATTGTTTCCACCGATACCAGCAACCAAAGGTAATCTACCGTTCACGCGCTTGACAGTAAAATCCCAGATGCGCTTTCGTTCATCATTGGTCAATGTGGCAACTTCTCCAGTTGTACCTAAAGAAACCAAATAGTCCATACCTTCGTTGATCTGCAAGTCAATAAGCTGACCCAATGCTTCGAAATCAACAGATTCATCTGAGTTAAAAGGAGTGACTAATGCTACTCCTGCGCCGTGAAGCTCGTTCATCTTGTCTTTGTGTTTATATTAATTTAATTAAAAAACTTATTTGGGATTAATGAGTTGGAATAGTTCTGTGTCATTAATCATCGGGATACCTAATTTTTCTGCTTTCGCAAGTTTAGAAGGTCCCATTTTATCTCCTGCCACGAGATAACTTAATTTAGCAGAAATCGCTGAAACCATCTTTCCGCCATGACTCTCAATCAATGCCGCTAATTCTTCCCGCGAATGGTTTGCGAAGACACCGGATATTAAAAAAGTCTTCCCTTCCAGTGAGTTGCTGGTCAAAACGATTTCTTTTTCCTTAATTTCAAAATTTAAGCCGTAATTTCTTAAAGCCTTAATCTGTTCCTGATGAATCGGATTGTCCAAGTATTCTCTAACGCTTTCGGCAATGCGACGTCCAATATCCTGTACGCTTTCGATTTCTTCTGCTGATGCTTGTGCCAAGGCATCAATATTTTTAAAGTGCAGCGCTAATTTCTTTGCGATCGTTTCACCAACGTGACGTATCCCCAAAGAGAATAGTACTTTTTCAAACGGTTTTTCTTTAGACTTCTCAATGCCTTTCAGCATATTTTCTATGGATTTCTGACCGAAACGTTCCAGCTGCTGTAAGCCTTCCTGATGGTCTTTTAGTTCATAAATATCAACGATATTATGTAATAAACCTTTTTTGAAGAAGTTGTCAACCGTTTCGTCGCCCATACCTTCGATGTCCATCATTTTGCGTCCGATAAAATGCTGCATTTTACCAATAATTTGAGGGGGACACCCTGTTTCATTAGGGCAGTAGTGTACCGCTTCGCCAGCTTGGCGTATGAGTTCGGAGCCACATTCGGGACATGATGTTGGGTAGACAAAGCTTGTTGATCCAGGCAATCTCTTGGTGTAATTAACGCCAATAATTTTGGGTATGATTTCGCCCCCCTTTTCCACGAATACTGTATCATGTTCATGCAGATCCAGGCGAGCAATTTCATTTGCATTGTGTAGGGATGCACGTTTGACGGTAGTCCCTGCCAATAGTACAGGTTGGAGATTGGCAACTGGAGTAACAGCACCTGTACGGCCAACTTGATAACTGATGGAGTTCAATCCGGTTTCTACACGCTCAGCTTTGAATTTATAGGATATTGCCCACCTTGGATTTTTGGCCGTAAAGCCAAGTTCTTCCTGTTGTGCATAATCATTTACTTTAATAACAATTCCATCGATTTCATAGCCAAGATTATGGCGTTCGACCTCCCAATAATCGATAAATGCAAATACATCGCTTATAGTGCTACATTTTCTACTATGTTCGCTGACATGGAATCCCCATTCTTTTACATGGTTCAAGCTATTCCAATGGTCGTGAAAAAGATTTGTTCTGTTGTCGCAGTACAAAAAGTAAAGGAAACAGTCTAACGGTCGCTTTGCAACCTCAGCAGAGTCTTGCAGTTTAATCGTTCCGGAAGCGAAATTTCTCGGATTGGCATACGTTGGCTCCGCATTATCTTCGCGCTCTTTGTTCAAACGCAGAAAAGCTGATTTATGCATAAATATTTCGCCGCGTATTTCGAATTGCGCTGGATAAGCTCCTTCTTTGAGTTTGATCGGAATTGATCGGATTGTCTTAACATTGTTGGTAACCACATCGCCCTGCGTGCCATCGCCACGAGTAACAGCCTTACTTAGCTTGCCATTTTCATACGTCAAGCTAATGGATAAACCATCGAATTTTAATTCACAGACGTACTCAAACTGATCGCCGATGATTTTGCGGATACGCTGGTCGAAATCAAGCAATTCCTCCTGACTGTATGTATTACCTAAAGAGAGCATGGGCCAGCGATGTCTTTCCGTTTGAAATCGGGAAGTTATATCCCCGCCAACACGCTGTGTAGGAGAATTAGGATCGGCAAACGCTGGATATTGAGCTTCCAGGGCTTCGAGCTCCTTTAGTTTAAGGTCGAAGTCGTAGTCAGAAATAACACTGTTCGCCAATACATAGTATTGGTAGTTATACTGATTAAGTTCTGCGGTTAAGTCTTTTATCTTTTTTTCAATATCCATCGCCAACATTTTGCAAAATTACAAATAAAAAGTACGTTTAAATAAAATAAATAAAGAATCTTGTTGTAATGACTACTTTATTTTTAAAATGCGTTTTTCTGCATTTTGTATTTTGTGAAAATAAGATGCTATTTGAAATCACTTGGATTTAGCTGAGAAAATTTATGTTTGCTATTCGTGTAGAAATCCACAATGATTGACTTCTTGTACTGTCCTTTTGTATTTCCCCTGTGGTTGTATTTTTTACGTTTTTTAGCATTTTTAAAAATGTTTAAGAAGAAATACTGATGCGCACGGCTGATTGCCCAGGCATCTTTGGGTTTTCGATCGATAAGGAATTTGGCAAGCGCAGCAAAATCAAACCATAGTCGAATGAAAATAATAAATATCGCTTTGCCTATGGGCAGGTTCTTTTGCAGCATAACCATATTATTCCTAAAATTAAGATAGGTTTTTTTGGGATTGCTAGCGTTGAGCGTTCCGCCTCCAACGTGGTAAACGATAGATTTGGGGCAATAGCCAATTCCATAGCCCATCTTTTTCAATCGCCAGCACAAGTCAATTTCTTCCATATGCGCAAAGAAATCTTCATCAAGACCCTCCGCCTCCTTCCAGGCTTCCGAACGGATAAAAAGTGCAGCTCCAGAGGCCCAAAAGATCTCTGATTCCTCCTCGTACTGTCCTTCGTCTTCTTCTACTTCATGTAGAATCCTTCCTCTGCAGAAAGGAAATCCAAAGTAATCCAAATATCCCCCAGCTGCTCCAGCATGTTCAAACTTCTGCTTATCATGGAATGAGCGTATTTTAGGCTGTGCAGCTGCGAAAGAAGGGTTCCTTTCCAAGTATTCTATGACGGGTTCGATCCAATTTTGACTCACTTCAACATCCGAATTGAGCAACACATAATAATCTGCTTTTACACGCTGCAATATCTTGTTATAGCCGCCTGCAAAGCCATAGTTTTGATCATTTTCGAGAATTGTAATGGTAGGATAATACTGTCTCACAAATGAAATTGAATCATCATCGGAGGCATTGTCACCAATTACAAATTCGACATTTGGGTATGAGCTATTATAAACAGATGGTAAAAATTTTTCTAAAAAAAATCGACCATTCCAATTGAGGATAACAACAGCTACTTTTGGTAATTTACTCATTTTCTACGTTTTCTTTTCCAGCGGTTATGTGACCATAACCAATATTCTGGGGTTTCACGGATAAGCTGCTCAGCGAGCTGATTATGTAAATTGGTTATCTCATGTTCTCCAAAGCCGCTTGGCTCTTCGAGTAAAGTGAAAAATTTACAGGAATAATGACCTCTTTTAGGTTTTCTGTTGATTGAACAATAAACGACCGGCGCTTTACTAATTCGAGAAAGCCTTTCGGCTCCGGTATAGACCAATGTCTCTTGATTTAGCCAATTAATAAAGTAATCGGAATCCGAATATAAAGGGGTTTGATCGGCGACCAGTATGCTAACATTGGGTTGGCCCTTTAATTTTACGATATGACGGAGTATCTGTTTCATAGGTACCATTTCGGCACCAAACCGGCCCCGCATGCCATTGTAAACCGTGTCAATATCTTTGTTATTGAGTGGTTTGTATACAATCAACGTTGGAAAGTTTGTGATTAAACTCAAACGATGTATACCGAGCTCCCAGTTGGCATAATGCGATGTTACCCCAATGACATTCTTGCCGGCCTCAAGGTGTCTTGTCAATTCCTCCTCATTTTCCAACATCATTCTTTTCTTCACTTCCTCAGCGGTAATTGTTTTCAATTTGATCGACTCGACAATGAGGTCCGGAAAAAAACGGTAAAACTTTTTAGCAATAACAAGTCGCTCTTTATCCGTTTTTTCAGGAAAAGCATTTTTTAAATTCTGAAATACAATATTCTTTCTATATTCTATGATATAATAAAGTATGTAATAAAGCCCATCGGAGATCAAATATAGAAACCAATAGGGGAGAAGAGATATAATATAGATTAATGCGTTTAACGCTCTTTGTTTCATGCTATAGCTAAAATTCCCAGTTGTTCTTTACAAATATCCTTAATTTAAGTTATTTTTGCGTCACTTATAACAAAAATCATCAGTTTTTATGGAATCGCAGTTATTACTTCCGGCATGTTATCTTCCACCGATATCTTACTTTCATACGATACAAGAGCATAATCTTCCTTTAATCATCGAGAAATATGAGCATTTTCAAAAGCAAAGTTATCGTACAAGGGCACGTATTGCTTCTGCGAATGGTGTGCAGGATTTGATTGTACCGATTCAACATGGCAATAAAGATCGTGTTCCGATGAAAGATATTCGTATAAGTTATGAGTTTGACTGGCAGCGTCTACATTGGCTAAGTATTCAGACTGCTTATCGTAGTTCTGCTTATTTTGAGTACTATGAAGATGATTTTATACAGTTTTACGAAGCAAAATTCGACTATCTCGTGGATTTTAATGTGGCGCAGTTGGAACTTCTTCTTAAATCTATCAAGCTTAAGCGCGCTGTGAATTTTACCCAAGAGTACGTGGCAGCTCCAGCGGATACGATCGATTATCGTAATGCTATACATCCCAAAAAGGAAAGTATATTGGCTAATCCAAAAGAGTATTATCAAGTTTTTTCAGATAAGAATGGATTTTACCCGGATCTGAGTATAATCGATTTGCTCTTCAATCAAGGGCCGCAATCAAAAAGTTATCTATAATCAGCCATATTTTTTGAACAAAATACGTTTTATATTGTTGTTATTCAGTATAAAACGTATTTGAATGAAACGAATCCTATTAAGTTTTATTTTGCTAAGTGCTATTTGTGCCAGTGTTTTCGCTCAAGGGGGCGTTGACACGATACATTATAGAAAAGTATACTATTGGGGAACGACGGGCATGGGGTTTCCGATCGGAAAAACCAAAGAGATACTTTCGCCAAAATTTTCTGGAAGTATTGGCTTGGATATTTCCCTGAAAGATCCAAAGTTTTTTGTGTCTCCCACACTTTATACCCTTTCATTTAAGTACAAACAACCCTTGATTGATCCCGATTTCGTATATCGCATAGAAGATGCCAATACTAATTTCTATACTTTATCATTTTCTGGAGGTATTAGGAAACAGATGCGCCGACTAAACATGTATGGTTTTGCTGGGCCTGGTATTGGTCTGACAAGTGAGCCGAGAGCACGTGTGCTTGCGGATCAGAAGCTTGTTAAGATGGAGAGTAAAAATCACCTGAATTTCTCCAGTAAAATAGGCGCTGGCGCAGACTACAAGTTTAATGGATTCTTTTTAGGTTTGGAGCTCGGCTATCTTCATAATTTTAGAAAAATACAGAATATACCTGTCAATATCTTCACCGTCATGGTAGGATTAAAATCCGATATTACACAGATTGGAGACAAAGTCATTGATGTCATCGGTATAGATGGTTCCATCAGCGGAAAAAAAGACAAAAAGTAAATTATTGTTTTAAGATCTGAATGGTATCTCCGACGTGTGCTTCAGCATCGCTTCCTATTTTTTTAACTTTTTCTGTTTGTTCGACCGCTACTGCAAATGCGGAAGGTACAATTCCTGAGCCAAATTTAATGGCATAAAATTTAGTGAATTCTGCGCCAAAGTACAATATAGCAGCGGAATAGTAGATCCATAATAGCATGACTATAATGGATCCTGCAGCTCCATAAAAACTAGCCGTGGATGAAACGTTGAGATAGATTGAAATACCATATCTACCCAACATAAAAAGTAATCCTGTAAAGATGGCGCCGCCGAGCATATCTCTGAATTTTACTTTAGCATCGGGAAGGAAGGAAAAGATATATCCAAATAAGATGACAATGACTGAAAAGGTGATGCCTGTATTTACCCAAGAAATGAGGGAAATTGGAATGAAGGGGAAATACGTCATCACTAAATTGGTCACTGCGACAATAAGCCCATTGATCATCAGTGAGGCAATGAGTAAAAAGCCCAAGGCAATAACAATAGAAAAAGATATCAATCTGTTGATGATCAGTTTCAGCCATCCCTTTTTCGGCTTGGGTTTTACTTTCCAGATATTATTGATCGAATCCTGTATATCAACGAATAAGGTCGTGGAAGATAGGATCAATGTAACAATACCTATCGTGATTCCCATATTGGATTTATTTTCGAATGTGATCTTCTGGAGATAAGACTGGATCTGGGTGGTAACATCCTGGCCAAAAAGTACCATGACCTCTTCCAACACCTGATCTTGAGCCGAAGATCCGCTTTGAAGATGTTCACCGTAAAAGAACCCTATACACCAGATCACGATCATAAGAAGTGGTCCGATCGAGAAAACCGTATAATAAGCAAGTGAAGCACTCTTTTTCATGCATTTGTCATCATTAAATCCATTAAATGCATCCACTAAAACATGCCAAATGTCTTTCCAATAAACGAGTGTAAATAAATCTCTCAGTGTAACGTGCTTCATAATACGATGATTAATCCCAATAATCGTGCAAATTGTTATTCTTGGTTCTGTTCCTGATACAATTTGTCGATTGCAGTTTCGTTCTCTTTTAAAATAATCTTTCGCTTTAAACTCAATTTTGGGGTTAATTGACCGTCATTAATTGTCCATTCCTTTGGAAGTATAATGAATTTCTTAACAATTTCCCAATGTCCAAAATTAGTGGATAGCCGGTTAATTTCATCCTGATATTTTTGGATTACTTCTGAGTTTTTAATGAGTTCTTCATTTGATGATGGGTTAATCCCTTTTTGGCTTGCCCATTTAGACAGCACATCAAATGCCGGAACGATTAAAGCTCCAGGAAATTTTCTGTTTTCGCCAAAAACCATCACTTGTCCTATTAAAGTGGATTCCATGAGCTTATTTTCAATGGATTGTGGAGCGATATATTTGCCGCCGGCAGTTTTGAACATTTCCTTCTTGCGATCGGTGATTTTAAGAAAACCATCGGCTGTGATTTCTCCAATATCACCTGTTTTGAAAAATCCTTGATCGTCAAAAGCTTCTTTGGTAGCATCTTCATTTTTGTAATAGCCTATGGTAATACTCGGGCCTTTCACTAGGATTTCTCCGTCTTCAGCGATCTTTACCTCTAAATTTTTAAGGGGTTTACCCACAGTTCCAAATTTTAATCCATTTGGTAAGTAAGAATTGACAGCGATTACGGGAGAAGTTTCAGTCAGCCCATATCCTTCAAGTACTTTAAGTCCAGCCGCCCAAAATACACGCGCTAACCGTTCTTGAAGGGCAGCGCCGCCGGACACGATAATCTTAATATTTCCTCCAAGCGCTTCTTGCCATTTTGAGAATATCAATTTTCTTGCAATCGCAAGTTTAAGATTATAAAGCGCTCCATTATGTTCAGGTTCTTGGAATTTCAAACCTAAATTAACAGCCCAGAAGAAGATTTTCTTTTTTACACCTGTTAGCGCTTTCCCCTTTTCAATGATCTTGTCATATACTTTTTCCAGTACTCGAGGTACGGTGGTGAATACATCTGGTTTAACATCGTTGATGTCCGCAACAACATTGTCTAGATTTTCCGAAAAATAAATCTGAATCCCTTTGGAATAGTACATGTAGACTACCATCCGTTCAAAAATATGGCATAAAGGTAGGAAGCTTAATGCCGTTTTGAAGTCAGCCCGGATCAGGTGGTTGCAAGCCAAGACATTACTGTACACATTTTTGTGTGAGAGATAGACTCCCTTGGGACGCCCAGTGGTTCCTGAAGTATAGATCAAAGTTAACAGATCATCTTCCGTTACAGCATCGCGAAATGGAGTTAAATCGGTGATGTCATCTTTGGTAGTTTCGATGAATGCTCTTAGGTGCGTATAATTTTCGATAGCATCAAATGTATACAATTGTGGGTGAATTCCATGCTCGTTGATCGCTTGTTCAATACGGTCTGTTAACTCCCTGTTGCTAACAAATAGGATGTTTACATCTGAATCATTTACAATGAATGAAAGGTCCTGCGCAGATAGGGTAGGATACAGGGGCACGGTTGCAAGGCCTATTTGGTTGCAGGCAAAATCAACTAAATTCCATTCAGGTCTGTTACCGGACATAATTCCTACCCGGTCACCTTTCTTGAGCCCGAGCTTCAGTAGTGCCCTGCTTAAGGAGTCAATAGCATCTGTGTATTCTTTGGTAGAATACGTTTTCCATTGGCCATTTCCATCGCGACCCGCTACCATAATGTCCTTTGCGTAATTTTCTTTATATAAGGTTATAAAGTCAAAAATTCTGCCCATATCACTTGAGTTTATTGGTTATTACTACATGCTGTATTGTCTTAAATATAAAAAAAATATCAGAAATAAAGTTGGAGAATTTGGGATTAATGTCATAACAATTCAAACATTATGTCGTTATAGCTGTGATGTAAAGTTTATTTTACTTAAAATGTCTTTCTAATAGAAGGTTTGATAAATAGTCTTCAGGATATGCAATTGTATTGCATATAAAAAGCATTTTATCTATGTTTGGAAAAAAGGTAAAGCAAAAAAGCGTACGATTTTTATGAAGAAAATATTTTTAGCCGTTAGTGGAATGCTGATGTTTGGTGCATTATCCAATAGAGCGTTAGCTCAATTGGACAATAGAGGCGCTATTGGTGGACGATTTGGGTCCGCTCAGGGAATTACTTATCGTCATACGCTTAATTCGGATCATGCATTGGAAGGTATCATGAGTATTCAGAGCAATTCTGACTTCCGCCGTTTCCGTGTCGTAGGCTTATATGAAATATATAAACCGCTGGCTGCCGGATTCAATTGGTATTATGGTTTTGGCGGTAGCGTCGGTTCTTTTAAAGAGAAAGATAAAATTTTCGATGGTAAACGTCAGTCATTTGATTCACAGCTCAACCTGAGTATTGATGGTATTGTTGGAATTGAATTTAACGTTCCACAATCACCATTTCAGATCTCATTGGATGTAAAACCTTACTTTGATTTTCTAAATGAATCGAGTATCAAATTATTTGACCCGGTCGGTTTTTCAGTAAGGTATAAATTTTAATGAAAAAATAATAGCGGAAAACTCCGCTATTATTTTTTTACAGCAATATTTCAGTTTTAAGCCATCCAGATTTTACCCAATAATTCCTGTAGAAAGGTTTGATCTTTGAGCGGACGGATCTCATAAATCTTTTTAGTATTTTTTCTGATTTGAACCGGTATCTCGCGCACCAAACCATCCCGGGCCACCAAAAAGTTTAATAGTTCTCCCTCTTTGGCATGCTGAACAATGAAATCAATTTCTTTATCTTTAACATCGAGTCTGTTGTTGTTAATTGCAATGAGTTCATCTCTGACATTCAATCCGGCCTCGTATGCACCAGAATCTTTTTCCACGGTCGCTACTGAAATTAACCCGTCTACTTTATTTGTGGTAATCCCTAATGTTAAGGTGTTGTTATTAACATTTGTGTCAATAATTTCATAACCAACTAGATTGAAATAATCGTTATAGTCCAATTCGCCATCCTGATGCGCCGCGTCGAAAATATCATCCAACGAAGTGCCAGCGATGCGTTCGCCGAGACTTTTAAATTCATTTTCTTCAAATCCGCGATCGAGTTTTAGGAAAAACTCTTCATAAGCCTCCCGAATAACATCATCCAGTTTTAGTTTACCTTCTGTAGCTGCGATAATTTTAATATCCAGCAATGCCGTCAGCATCGCACCTTTATTATAGTAAGATATACCTGAATTTATTGAATTTTCATCCGGTCTATAATATTTAATCCAGGTATCGAAACTTGAGGCAGCTGCAGACTGTATTGCATGCCCGGGACGATTCAATACAATATTAAAATCGTTAGCTAACAAAGAGAGGTATTCTTTTTCGCTATAGAATCCACATCGTTTAATAATGAGGTTATCATAATACGAAGTGAATCCTTCCATAATCCATAGTCCCGTGGTATAGTTTTCGGCATCGTAATTAAACGGTCCTAAAGCTTTTGGACGTAAGCGTTTCACATTCCAAAGATGAAAATACTCATGCGCCACAAGGCTCAGGTAATTTTTGTAACTGGTCTCGTTAAGATAGGCATTTCTTGACGCCCCCAAAACTGTGGAATTGAGATGTTCTAACCCACCACCTCCAGACTGATAATTATGTGTAATAATAACATAACGCTTATTTGGGTTAGAACCCCAAATACGGGTTTCTTCTTCAACAATACGGGTGATATCTTTTGTCAATCGTGCTTTATCATAACTTCCCCCTCCCACCATGGCACACTCATGTTCTACACCTGCAGCCTGGAATTTCCAGATATCCTGATTACCGGCTTCGATGGGACTATCGTACAAGATATCAAAATTTGGCGCATAAAATTTATGCTCCTCAATTTGCTCAAGCCCGGTTGATATGCTCGTCCAAGTATCTTTTAAATCTATGCTGACTGTAGTCGGATGGTCGATCCAGTTATCAATATACAAGAACGTCGCTGTGGGTACAATAAAAGCATGGTCGCTATCAAAAAAATTAGTGCGTACTGAAGTTTCAAACCCATAGACGGCATAAACTACTTCAATTTGATCTAACGATTCTGTAGGTATTCTCCAGGTGTTTTTAGAAATTTTTTGATAGGTGATTGTATTTCCCGTTTTATCAAGTGATCGGAATCGTTCTACATTTTTAGCGTATTCGCGAATCAAATAGGATCCAGGAGACCATACCGGCATTTTTAGGTCGACATAAGGCTGGTTGAGATTTGTTACGCTCATTTTCACCTCAATGTAATGAGCTTGCACTTCGGGAAATGATACTTCAAAATGTATTTTGGGTATGTTTAAATGGTCACTATCCATGAAAAATAAATTTAGTATGAGCTCACAAAGCTAGAAAGTATCGTATGATTAATCAAACAAAAAAATATATTATTGGTTCTTTAATAACTACAATAGGTATAAAATAGTACGCTATAGGGAGATATTGAAGTTCTCTCCAATATACTATTTTTCAGTAAGAAATATAATATAAATTGAACAATTATTATTGTTGCTTTCGACTGAAACCCTATTTCTGAGGTTTGTTGAAAGAAGCAAAAAATCTGTTTTTTATCAGAATTTTTGCTAAGTTTGATACAATAGTTTATTGGGGAAAATAATCAAGAATTTGTATGATCTTAGTTGTTGATAGCGGCTCTTCAAAGTCGGATTGGAAGTTGGAATTGCCAGATAGTGCGCCTATCTCATTCAGTACAAATGGACTTAATCCTTTTTTTGTCAATGAAAAGGAAATTACACGTGTTATTAAGGAAATACCCGAAATTATTCCATACGCTGATGAGGTTACAGAATTGTATTTCTTTGGTGCGGGGTGTATCACCCCTGATCGTAGGGAAATGGTATCGAATGCATTGACCCCCTTATTTGAAAATGCCTATATTTCGGTTGAAAATGATCTTTTTGGAAGTGCGTTAGCGACATGCGGTAATAAAAAAGGTTATGTAGCAACCTTAGGAACTGGGTCGGATCTCAGTTTCTTTGATGGAGAGGAGTTGATGCCTTCACACAATGGAAATGGCTATGTATTGGGTGATGAAGGTTCGGGAGCTTACTTCGGGAAAAATTTAGTCAGACTTTTTCTGTATGGACGTATGCCCAAGGATCTGAATGAAAAATTTGCGAATAAGTATAGAATCAATAAAGAGATTGTTATCAAAAATGTGTATCAAAAGGAGCGCCCAAATGCATTCCTAGCATCTTTTGCACCCTTCATGTCAGATAATATTACCCATCCATTTATCATTGATCTGGTAAAGAGCGGATTTGAGGAATTTGTTCAGGCATCAATTTTGACCTATCCGGATTATAATAAATATGAATGTCACTTTGTGGGGTCTATTGCATATAGTTTTGATCTAATTTTACGGGAAGTCTGTGATACACATCAGATCAAGGTAGGCACCATTTTAAAATCTCCTATTAACGAGCTGTTCGACGCAGTATTGGAAAGAGAGAGTAATTCATTACTAAGTCTTTAAACTAATTAAATATGATTATCGCTACTATTATGGTGTATATGTCAATGTTATTTGGCAATCCCAATTTTTATGATTTTAAGTTTACATCGCTTGACGGTAAGGAAGTCAAAATGTCTGATTTCAAAGGTAAAAAAGTATTGATTGTTAATACTGCATCTAAGTGTGGTTTTACAAAACAATATAAAGACCTCCAAGAATTGCACAAAACTTTTGGTGATAAGCTGGTCATTATAGGATTTCCGGCAAATAATTTCGGACAACAAGAGCCAGGTTCAAATGCGCAAATTCAAGAGTTTTGTGAACAAAATTATGGTGTTGATTTTCTAATGGCAGAGAAAGTAGATGTGAAGGGTGATCAAATTGATCCATTATTTAAGTATCTAACCGCACAGGAAAATCCCGATTTTAAAGGAGAGATTAAGTGGAATTTTGAGAAATTCCTAATCGATGAGCATGGTAAGCTTGTACACCGTTTCCGTTCAGCGACCAATCCACTCGATCCAGCAATTGTAAACTGGGTTAAAAACTAAAAGTAATGCAATGAGCTAATAAAAAAAGCTGCGATTTCGCAGCTTTTTTTATTAGCTCATTGTAATTGATATGTTTATTTTGCCTTTATATAGACGTTGTAAAGCACATTTATACAATCTTTCAGTAAGGGATTGAATTCTTCACTATCGGGAATATTGCAGCCATTTGTGATGACTATAAAACCATATTTCTGCTTTGGGTGAAAGAACATGGCACTATAGAGCCCGTAAGCCGACCCAGTATGTCCGGTTAAAGTAACTCCCGGTACAATTTTGGTGTCATTCATAATAGCCAATCCATAGCCGGATTCTTTATTTACAGGTGTCTGCATAATCCTTGCATACTTTTTTCTGATGATGGTTTTTCCCTGGCTACGCCCATAGTTCATATGCATCATCATATAATTTGCTAAATCTAATGCTGATATTTTCATTCCACCTGTTGGGGAGAGTATGGGCGTACTATATCCCATCTTATACTGGATAAGTTCTTCGTGGCGAGGGTGATAGGCGCTAAGCTCCTCATGTGGTTTTCCTGTCTGGTCATATGAATACAACGGGACAAATCTTGTTTTATCCAAAGAGTCGACACAATATCCACCATAGAGGTTGAGCGGTCTAAGGATATGACGAACAACATAGTTGTCGAAACGATTATTGGTCAGTTTCTCAAGAACGGCCCCGGCCATATTAAAATTGAGATTACAATACTGGTACTGTGAACCAGGGGCATACAGATTATATGATTTTTGCCAATTTGGGTTCTTGACAGGGTTAATAACATCGAGATTAAAATAACCGTTCTTATCGTTGATACTGGAGGTATGGGAAAGAATCATCCGGAGTGTGATTGCTCTGTCTGGATAGTTTGGATTTCTGACAGGGAAACCTATGAGATCACCTATGTCGTCGTCTAGCCTACAACGACCATCTGCCAATAATTGCATAAAGGATGTTGCGGTGAAAGACTTTGAAATAGAAGCGATTCTAAAGATGTCATTTTCTAAGAGCGGAGTTTCTGTTTCCAAATTTTTGTATCCATAATTTTTGTGGTACTCAATCTGATTGTTTTTGACAACGACGACGCTGAGGCCAATCGCTTTATACCGACGCATCACTTCTGTAAGATCCAGATCCACCGATGCGGACTGTGCAGATAAAAATGTTGGAAGCAATTGAGTAATCAAGAAAAGGAGTAAGAGAAGATGCTTTCTCATGAATTGATTTGTTGAGATTTTAGTAATCGTATAAATGTAAGGAAATCCTATCTAATTAACTGCAATAATCATTGATTCAATGCTGTGAAAATCTTATCCATAGGTAGCGGATAAACAACATGGCGATTGATGCAACTGATTATTCAGCAGAGATACTGATGTAAATAATCAGCCCAACAATTCTTTAGGAGGCGTTGAATTTGCGGTATTCTTTTTGGATACAATCCATAAATTCGCCTAAAGCGCTGTTTTTACTTTTTTTATTGGAGACAAGTATAATTTCTGTTTTGCTATCTATGTCTTCAATTTCCATGGTTTTTAGTTTTAAATGTGGATACTGTTTGATAGTGGAAGCGGGGACTATTGCTAATCCCAGCCCTTGTGAAACCAATTCGAGAATAGAAGACATCGAGTTGCTCTGATGTACAATCTTAGGTTCGAACCCCATGCGATTACACGTGTTAATAACATGGCGATGGTATTCGGACGCATATTTTTGATTAAAAGAAATAAAACTTTCATTAAAGAAATTAATATCACTAAACGCTATATGTGTCGGGCCTACAATGACCATGGGGTCTTCGAAAAGAGGAGTGGTCAATAATTCGCTCGAATAAATTGGAGAACGCATTATACCTAGATCCAGTTTACCGTTTTCTAGTGCCAATTTTTGTTTGTGTGTTGACGTTTCAAAAAGACTCACTCTTAAGTATGGAAATTTCTGTTGAATGTGTTTCAATACTGTGGCGAGCATTTTCTTCGGCGTTGAACTAACGTAACCCAATTTGAATTCTCCAGAAATATTGTTGTGGATCTGCTTCGTGATTGTTTTGCTGTGTTCTAAATTCTGAAGGATTTCCACAACCTCCTCCAAAAAGTATTTACCCGCTTCTGTTAGTTCGACGCGTTTGTTGGTTCTGAAAAAAAGGATGACACCCAACTCGTCTTCAAGGTCTTTAATCTGCCGACTTAACGGCGGCTGGGACATAAATAGACGTTCTGCTGCTCGGCCAAAATGAAGCTCCTCGGCTACTGTTTTAAAATAAATAAGATGTCGTATTTCCATCGATACTTTTTTGGTATGAATTCTTGACAAAATAAATATTTTTAATGAATTCCAGTTAGTCTTACCTTTAAATTATTAAAAAATAACGGGTGGGCCACAATACAATCAGTCTGCATATGGTCGTGCTGTATGAGGCTCGTCCGAATTAAAAAAATAAATAATTTACAGATGAATAAAGCAACTTTACAAGAAATTGAAGCACGTTTTGACAATGATGTAGAACGTTTTTCAAATTTAGAAATCGGCCAGGCCACCACACTTGATGCGGTTTGGAACATGGAGCTCATTACAGATGCCATTGCAAGTGTTTATCCAAATGCAAAAAATATATTGGATATTGGATGTGGCGCTGGAAATTACGATGTTAAGTTGTTGCAAAAACTGAAATCTAATCCAAATTTTAGTCTTGTAGACTTAAGTCAACCCATGTTAAATAGAGCACAAGAGCGTGTAAGTGCTCTGACAAAAGGAGAAATTCAGTTGATAAAGGGAGACTTTAGGGAAGTTTCCTTGGAAGAGGAAAAATTCGATGTCATTATTGCTACTTCGGTTTTACATCACTTACGGGATGACGAGGATTGGTTAAGCACTTTTAAAAAGTTATTCCGTCTGCTAAAATCAGGTGGAAGTGTATGGATTTTTGATTTGATAGAACAGAATAACGTTCATCTCCAAAAGCTAATTTATAAGGAGAAATATGGCAAATATTTGACTAAATTGAAGGATGAGGAGTATCGCGATCATGTTTTTGACTATATTGAACATGAGGATACGCCGAGATCTCTGGTTTACCAGCTCAATTTATTGACCGATGTTGGATTTAACAATGTGGATGTTTTGCACAAGAATTTATGTTTCGCTTCTTATGTAGCCTTTAAATAACGGGCTGCAGAAATAGGATTTAAATAAATAAGGCGATACGGGGAGTATCGCCATAAAATCACACTAACTATTAAAAACCCTATAGGACTAGGAATTTACATATTCAATAAACCAATTTCCGTCTTATCCCACGCTCTTTCAACATTATTCCCAGTCACATGTGAGATGTCAAATAAATAATAAAATGTAATTATTGAGGTCAATACTTTAAAAAAAACAAGCATTTCCATTGGTTTACGTAAAGATATATCTTTATTTTTTAAATACAAATAAAAATCATGAAAATTGAAAAATTATTATTATCTAATCGTTTTCAAGAATTCCTTCCAAGCGATTTGATCTGTTTTGAAGGTTAGATCATCAATGAGAACCGATTCAATTGGCACCCATCGAAACGATTGAAGTTTATTGTCGTCGGGTTTTTGATCTGGATCAAAATCGAAAGCTCTGTTCGTAGTTCTGATTTGAATTGGTGAAGTGTTCTTAACCTGATAGTAAATGGATATTATCTGACTATCATTAAAGCTTGATTTCTCATAAAAGTCAGTGGTATAAATGTGCTTAACGACAGCAACTTCAAAATTACACTCTTCCTGATACTCCCGGATCAAGGCGTCCAATAATCCTTCTCCATATTCTAAGCCCCCGCCGGGGAATTTGGTAAATGAAACATTTTCCGTCCTTTCGTCACTGATCAACACCTCTTGTTTTTCATTGATCAATATTCCGTACACTCTTACGTTAAATGGAAACATTAGTTAATTATGTTTGTATATATTTAGTCTTTTTTATTTAAAGTGGCATAAAGCCGTTGTCAATAGCAAGTTCGTCCAATCCGATATAGGAATAATGTCTAGGAAGGAACCAGCCTATCGCTTCCATAATGTTCGTAAACTCTTTTTCTGTGCTGAATTGGTTGGCAACGATATTGAATGCTAAATCTTGTGTGGCATTTTCTTCATCTTTATAATTGCGTGCCAGCAGCATAATTTTAGCATTCTTTACCCCATAGTAATCCAAAAACTCACGCAGTTGTGTACGTACTGTTTGCGGAAGAATAGTTTCAGCTGGCTGTCCAACTAATATTTCTTCATCTTCGCCAATAATTGTCGGTGTATTTTTCTTCGAAAAAATGCTCTCATCCGTGTAAAATTCCTCGTTCAGAAAGAAGTTGACCAAATCGCCATAGGTGAACACCCAATCTGGATTTTCATGCTGTGTATTAATTGCAATACCAAAACCCCTTGGTAACACAAAATCTTTCAGTCGATTTTTGATGACGAACGCTTGAAAGTTCTGATCTTTTGGAGCGCTTTCGAGTTGGAAATAAGGAAATCCGTCCGGACCAACAACTACTTCTGTCTCGGCTAATTTTAAGGTACATTCAGCAATATTTGTTAAAAATGCATCCCGCCATTCCTCATCCCGATCTTCAAAAGGAATCTCCATCAGACTATTCACGATGATTGTTTTTTCCAGGTCTCCTAGACGGTTATCATCGCCGTTGTTACTATCATCAAATAAATGTATTGTATTCATCTCGAATTGTGATTTTATGATTTGCAGGTAAAAGTAAAAGAATATTTATTAATTAACGACGTTTTCTCGATTTTGAAGAACCTTTCCGAGGATTGGTTTGACTACTGGAAAGCATTTTCTCCCAGCTTAGCAAGTAAGGGTGCTGATCGTCAATTCTAATTTGCCGTTTTAAGGCGAGTTGCAATTTGATCCATTTTTCGTTGTCTTCCGCGTCGCAAAATGTAAAGGCTTTTCCATCAGCCTCAGAACGACCAGTCCGGCCGATCCGATGGGTATATAGCTCTGGCGAATCTGGAACTTCGTAGTTGATGATCGCCTCTAGATCCGGAAAATCTACTCCACGTGCCAATAGGTCTGTTGCAATCAAAACACGTACTTCTTTTCGTCTAAACTGAGCAATGATCTCTTCTCGTTTTTGCTGCGACTTATCACCATACAAAGCCAAACAAGAAACACCATTTCGGTTTAAAGCTGTTTCAATCCGTTCGACTCCTTGCACCGTTCGCGTGAAAACGATGGCCTGCCGTGAAATCCTGTTTTCAAGCAGATGGACCAATAGGCTCTTTTTATCATTCTTGTCGACATACATTACAGATTCCACTATCCGGCCCTTTTTTAAGGCTCTATCAATAATGATCTCGACAGGGTTTTTTAACTTTTTTCGAACAATTTTTTCGATTTCGGCGGTTTTTGTGGCCGAACTAAAAATAGATTGTCTCTCAGCGGGTAATTTATTGATGATTTTGTTGATATCCGCCGCAAAGCCGAGATCAAGCAATTGATCGAATTCATCGACCACCAAGGTATCTATCGTCTTCAAATCAATACTCCCCTGATCCAGAAAATCCAGCAAACGACCCGGAGTGGCAAGGATCATATGCGCGTTCGGATAAACCTCCAATTGACTTTCATAAGTTCCACCGCCATAGAAGCTGGCGATGATCAAATCCATACCTTCGATAAGATTCGTTATGCGCTGTTGGGTTTGAATACAAAGTTCCCGGGTCGGGAGCAGTACAAGTACCGATAGACGGTCAGCGGTAATTTTAGTTCGTAAACGCTGAATAATTGGAATCGCGTAAGCCTCAGTTTTCCCCGTTCCGGTCGGTGCAATCGCTACACAATCCCTGCCCTCTAAAATGGCAGGGATAGCTCTTTCTTGAACAGGTGTAAGCGAAGAAAGCTTTCGTTTTTCAAGATTAGCGCTAAGGGATTTATCGAGTTTTAGTATTGAAAAATTCAAAATAATGAATATAAAATCCAAAAATAGAAATTAAAAAGGACAAAGCTGGTTTTACGTCGTTATAGGTATAAAAAAGTCTATGTAAATTAGGATTTTTTATCAAAAAGTACTAATTTGATAAATTAGAATATTCTATTTCAAATGAGGACTGTCGATTGTCAATTTATTTGACAAACACCAATTATATAGAATAATATTTTTGTTAAATTTGTTGAAACAAAAAAGAATATGTTTGATACTGCATTTGACCAAAACAATGAATCTATTTCCACTTTGAGCTTTGATGAGTTCAAGAAGATTATTGTGAATGATTATCGAACTGCCTTGGAAAGTCGTTACGTGAGTTTATTGGGACGTAAAGAAGTACTTACAGGTAAGGCTAAGTTTGGTATTTTTGGCGATGGAAAAGAATTGGCACAAATCGCGATGGCCAAAGTTTTCAGAAACGGAGATTGGCGATCGGGATATTACCGTGACCAAACATTTATATTTGCTTCAGGCATCAGTAATGTCTACCATTTTTTCTCTCAACTGTATGCCCATCCCGATGTAGAGGCAGATCCTTCTTCTGCAGGAAGACAAATGAATTGCCATTTTTCGACACGCGTTGTGGATGATCAGGGAAACTGGTTGAATCAAATGGCTCAAAAAAATTCGTTTTCAGATATTTCGACAACAGGAGGGCAGATGGCAAGGCTGCTAGGCTTGGGCTTGGCTTCCAAACTGTATAAGCAGAATAGAAATTTAGATTACCTATCTTATTTTTCAAATAAAGGAAGCGAAGTTGCCTTTTGTTCTATCGGCAATGCTGCTACTTCTGAAGGTGTATTTTTTGAAGTCATTAACGCAGTAGGGGTTCACCAGATTCCGACCGTGATTTCCATTTGGGATGACGGATATGGCATATCTGTACCGAACGAAATTCAAACAACGAAAGGAGATATTTCAGAAGTGCTTCAAGGATTTCAGAAGGAAGAATTGACCAACGGGATTGAAATATTCAAAGTGAGAGGATGGGATTATGCAGGATTATGTGAAACTTATGAACAGGCTGCCCATATTGCCCGTGAGAAACATATTCCTTGTTTGATCCACGTGACCGAACTGACACAGCCCCAAGGGCATTCTTCTTCAGGTTCACATGAGCGTTATAAATCTCAGGAAAGATTACAATGGGAGACTGACTTCGATTGCATCGCAAAAATGAAAGAGTGGATAATAAGTTCGGGAATCGCCACCTTAGAAGAGCTGGAGCAACTGGATCAACAGGCTAAAGATCATGTTCGTCAAGAACAAAAGCGAGCTTGGACCGATTATATCAAAACGTTGAGCATAGAGGCAAAGGAAGCCATAGATTTACTTCAGGGTATTCCGAACGAACGCGCCGATTTTGCTTCCAAAAAATTGCAATCGATGGTTGAACCTTCTTTAAAAGAGGTGTACGGTCAGGTTCGCAAGGTGCTGCATGAGCTGAAAGGACAGCATAGTGAAGAACGTCAGCAATTATTAAGTTGGTACAAAGAAAAGCATGCGGTTAATGAGAAACGTTATAACTCGAAGTTGTTTACAGCTGGTGTCGATTCTCCTGCCCATGTAAAGATTGTTCCTGCTTTGTACAGTGAAGAGGCTAAAGTTGTCGACGGCCGTGAAGTCCTGAATTTATGCTTTGAGGAGAACTTTAGACGTGACGAAAGGCTGTTGGCTTTCGGAGAAGATGTGGGTAAAATTGGAGATGTGAATCAGGGTTTTGCGGGATTACAGGAGAAACTTGGTGTACATCGTGTATTTGATACCGGTATTCGGGAGAATTCAATTATAGGTAAAGGGCTTGGTTTGGCGATCCGCGGCTTCCGTCCGATAGCCGAAATCCAATATTTAGACTACCTAATTTACGGCATTACAGTAGCAAGTGACGATTTGGCAACTTTAAGTTACCGTACCTTTGCTGGACAGAAAGCACCCGTAATTATTCGTACGCGCGGCCATCGATTAGAAGGTATATGGCACTCCGGATCGCCGATGTCGGTAATTTTAGGCGCCCTGAGAGGTTTACATGTATGCGTGCCGCGTAATATGACCCAGGCAGCAGGTATGTATAATACCTTGTTTCGCTCAGATGAGCCAGCTATTGTCATTGAATGTCTGAATGGTTATCGTCTGAAGGAACGCTTACCAGAAAACGTCGGTGAATTTACAGTGCCAATCGGTTATGCGGAATGCGTGAAAGAGGGGGAGGATATTACTGTGGTATCCTATGGCTCAACTTTACGTGTCGTTGAGGAAGCGGCCGTTGAATTGGAACGCTTGGGAATATTTATTGAAATAATTGATGCACAAACATTACAACCTTTTGACAAAGGAAAACTTTGTGCGGAATCTTTGAAAAAAACAAATAAACTGTTAATTGTGGATGAGGATGTCCCTGGTGGCGCTTCTGCTTTTATCTTACAAGAGATATTAGAGAAGCAAAATGGCTACTATTTGTTGGATAGTCAACCACGAACACTAACTGCAAAGGCACATCGCCCGCCATATGGTTCAGATGGAGACTATTTCTCCAAGCCATCCTCCGACGATGTTGTTGAGACAGTTTATGCGATTATGCATGAAGCTAATCCAGAAAAATACCCATCTATGTTTTAATAGATGGGTATTTTTCTGAATGACCAATGCCAATATGCTAAGCGTTGGATTGATTTCTTAGCTGAATATACTTGCAGCACCGATCATTGCCGCTTTTTCGCCGAGTATGGCCGTGTAAATTTGGAATCTTTCAAATTCTTTTCGATCCGCGATGAAAATAGGCAGTGCTTTTGCAATATTGCCACCTACAATAAATAGTTCAGATGAATGTTTGTCCGAGAAAAACTGCATAAAATCAAATAGATGTTTAGCATATTCATCTTTGATGATTTGAAACTCCGCAGTTTCCCTATAATGATCTAAAATTTCTTTCAGTCCTGTCACATCCTTACCTGCTATTTCTTTGAAACGTTTTACGAACCATCGCGTAACCAGAAACTCCTCAAAGATACAATCTTCATAAGGGCTATTCCATAAGGCCGCATCAAAAGCCTTCTCGCCTTTATTCCAAACCGCAGACCCAAGCCCAGTGCCCAATGTAATTCCTAGTATCCGCTTATTCGTTTGCAGTTGTTGTACGAATATTTCGCCTTGTAAGAAAGCAGCTGCATCATTGATAAAGTGAATAGACATAGGAGAAAGTCCCAGTTCCTTAGCTAACAGAGTTTTGATATCTTGGTTGTAAAGATGGTCATATTTGCTTTGTCCTTGTATCTTGGATATTCCATTTTCGTAGTCAAATGGTCCTGGCATGGCAATTCCGATGAACTGAATAGGAGCAGGAGAGGTGGCTATGATATCACTAATAGCTGACGCCCAGGTTTGTAAAATCGTTTTAGCATCTCCTTGAGAAAAAACGTGGTTTCTGGCCACGTTTTCTAGGTATATATTCCATTGTTTTGTGTCAATGATACAGGCAGAAATATGTGTGCCTCCAATATCAACACCTACGACATAATTATCTTGCAGCATGTTTGTAACTTTGATTTTTAAGTAGATGATCCGCGATTACAAGTGCTGCCATGGCTTCCACAATAATTACTGCTCTCGAAACAACGCAAGGGTCATGTCTTCCCTTGCCACTAGCAATAGCAGGGTTGCCATGGACATCTACCGTCTCTTGATCTCTCATGATAGTGGCAACAGGCTTAAATGCTACTTTGAACGTAATATCCATACCATTTGAAATCCCGCCCTGAATACCTCCAGAGAAGTTGGTATGCGTGTGCACTCGAGTTAAATCATGGTCATCTGCTACAAATATATCATTATGTTCGGAACCTCGCAACTCTGATCCAGCAAAACCTGAACCATATTCAAAACCATGTACAGCATTGATGCTCATCATTGCCTTGGCCAGATCCGCATGTAGTTTATCAAAGACGGGTTCGCCTAAGCCTACGGGGACATGTCTGATGACAGCCGATATACGTCCACCAACAGTATCACCAGCTTTTCTGATAGAATCGATAAATTCAACCATTTCATTTGCTGTTGCTGGATCCGCGCAACGTGCGATGTTGGATTCCCGTAAATCAAGAAGGCTCTTTAGATCTTTTGTATCCACATTTTGTGCTTCAATAGTACCAACTCCAGAAACGTGGGCAAAGATTTCTATACCAAATTGTTTTAGAAAGCTCTTCGCAACAGCACCAGCAGCAACACGAGCAGCAGTCTCCCTTGCAGAAGAACGCCCTCCACCGCGATAGTCACGGATGCCATATTTCATCTGATAGGTGAAATCAGCATGAGAAGGTCTGAAAATATCTTTGATATGTGTGTAATCTTTCGAACGCTGATCTTCATTTGGAATGACAATCGCAATAGGTGTACCTGTTGATTTTCCTTCGAATACACCGGATAATATTTGCGCTGTATCACTCTCTTTCCTTTGCGTCGTGATTTTGGATTGACCTGGTTTTCGTTTGTCGAGCTCGGATTGGATAAAATCCTCGTCTATTATTATATTTGAAGGGCAACCATCAATAATTACACCGATAGCTTTGCCATGTGATTCGCCAAAAGTGCTTATTCTGAATAAGTCGCCAAATGAATTTCCTGCCATAAAAATTAAATTTCAATAAACTTAAATAAATTTGCCTTTATATGCAATTGTAAAGCTTGAGAAGGAATACAAATTTATGGATTTGCCACCTGTCCTAAACCTTAAGGATTGTATTGCATGATTTTGTCCCAGGCGAAAAGCCTGTTGGGGTACAATAGGTGGAAACAGGGATTAATGTTGATTTAATCCCTGTTTTAATCTACTAGTCAATGACAAAAGCTTGCGCTTGTAAATGATTCCAAAAATCAGGATATGATTTTTCTACAACTTGAGGTTCAGCGATCTTAATCTGGTCAAAAACTAATGCCAGTGGTGCGAACGCCATCGCCATGCGGTGATCTTCGTAAGTATCGAAGGTGACCTCTTCAGGCTGATATACCCGTGCTGTTTTCAGGTGGTAGGTATCGCCATCTTCAATCAGCTCGGCTCCAAATTTCGCAATTTCCTTCTGCAGTGCTGCAATACGGTCAGTCTCCTTGATTTTTAAAGTTTCCAAGCCCGTAAAGGATACATCGCGTTTTAACGCAGCCGCGACAACAACCACAGTTTGTGCGAGATCGGGACATTCTTTAAAGTTGAATAAGCTTATGTCCGAATCGATTAACTTTTTATTTAAATGTAATCCGTCTGATTCAAAGCTTGACTGTACACCGAAATGCTCCATAATGCTTATAATCGCAATATCACCCTGTAAGCTATTTTTTCTTAATCCAGGCAATACGATCGATGCATTCGCATCTGCCAGTGCGACGATAGCGTACCAATAGGAAGCAGCGCTCCAATCTGGCTCGACATATATTGTTTGTTTATCAAATGTCTGCGGCGCAATTTTAATCGCGTTGTTCGTCCACTCATGTTGAATTCCTACACTTTTTAACATATCCAACGTCATGGATACGTAAGGTTTGGAGGTTAATTCACCCTCAATCTCTAAAGTAAGCCCTTTTTTTAATGCTGGTGCAATTAATAAGAGGGCTGATATATATTGGCTGCTGATATCTCCCTTAATCTTGACACGGTCTTTTCCTTGAAACAGCCCGCCCTCAATCTTCAAAGGAGGGTATCCGACTTTCTTTTCATAGTGGATGTCAGCGCCAATCTCTTTCATGGCATCAACCAATATACCTATAGGACGCTGTTGCATGCGTTCCGTACCTGTAAGGATAAAATTTCCTTTGACAAGGTTGAGGTAAGCCGTTAAGAATCGCATGGCCGTTCCTGCGGGACCGATGTCAATCGTGTTGAATCCTGGTTTCGGATCGGAAGCAATCTGCAGCACATGGTTTAACGTTACCGTATCTGCAGCTTCAGAAAGGTTGGCTATTTCAACTTGTCCTTTGCTCAATGATTGGATAATAAGAGCACGGTTGCTCTCAGATTTTGAACCTGTGAGTTGAACCGTACCCTGTATTTTTTTTGAAGGATGCGTCAGCGTGATGACTTGTTGATTCATTATGCTTCTGCTGTTGGTTGTTCCTGAGTGTTCATGACCACATTTTGTTTGCGAATAGATTCGTTGTGAATTAATTCGAGGAATTTTGTCGCAAATTCACTTCCCAACGAAAGCGCCTCTGCTAATTTGGTGCGTTTTTGAACAATCTCATCCCAACGGTTTACTTGTAAGATAGTAACATTGTTATCCCTTTTGTATTCTCCGATTTTCTCTGCAATTTTCATGCGTTCCCCAATTTTTTGGATGATTAAGTCATCTAATTTATCGATGTTGCTACGCAATTCAGCTAATTTGTCTTCGAATGAAGGATTGTCGGACGCCGCCTTACGTAAAGTTAAGTGATCGATCAAATCGGCTAATGCAGCAGGAGTCACTTGTTGTTTAGCATCAGTCCATGCAACAGATGGGTCGATATGCGATTCGATAATCAATCCTTGCATATCCATATCCATTGCTTTTTGTGCGATATACGGTAGCAATTCGCGGTTTCCACAGATGTGACTTGGATCGTTAATGATTGGTAAGTTAGGACAAGCGGTTTTTAATTGGATTGCTAAATCCCACATCGGTTCATTACGAAATGCCGTTTTTTCGTACGAAGAAAAGCCTCTATGGATAGCACCCAATTTTTTAATACCAGCACGATTGATACGTTCCAATGCACCGATCCATAAAGATAAATCTGGGTTTACAGGATTTTTAACGAATACTGGAATATCTACACCTTGTAAAGCATCAGCAATTTCTTGGACAGTAAATGGATTCGCTGTTGAACGTGCACCTACCCATAACACATCCACACCAGCAGCTAAAGCTTCTTCCACATGTTTCGCTGTAGCAACTTCAGTCGCTGTTAATAGACCAGTCTCCTCTTTTGCTCTTTTTAACCATTCTAGGCCAATTGAACCAATACCTTCAAATTCTCCAGGACGAGTGCGTGGTTTCCAGATGCCGGCACGTAAAATATTTACTTTTCCTGTATTTGCCAACAAATGTGCTGTTGATACCAACTGCTCTTCTGTTTCAGCACTACAAGGGCCTGCAATGATTAAAGGTTTGTCTCCTGTGTCCAACCAAGATTTTAAAGGAGTGATGTCTAATGTATTTTTCATGTTAAGTTTGATTATCTATGTTATGTATGCTATTGTTAATTATAATTTTTCGTTTTTGACATATTCGCCCATAATATTGAAATTGATACTATGTTTGAGAACTTTCCGGATAGCTGCTTCGTAGTCCGTCTGCTTTTTCCATTCCACGTCGACGAAAAAGTCATACTCATTGCGCTTCCCAATGACGGGCATCGACTGAATTTTGCTCAGATTGATATTTTGGTCTGCAAAACATTGTAAAATGGTTGCTAGAGATCCGACCGTATTGCCTGTCTGGAAAGATAATGATGCTTTATTTGCATTTTTATGTTCTACTACCTCATTGGATAATACCAAAAAGCGGGTAGCATTCTTTTTATTGGTTTCGATTCTTTTCTCCAGGATTTCAAGGCCGTAAACCTCAGCGGCCAGTGTGCCTGCTATTGCAGCTGTGTCAGTTAATTTGCGCTCAGCAATCATTTTTGCAGTCGCCGCAGTATCAGAACCCTCCGTTATACGTACTCCTTCCAGCTCTGAAAGAAATTCTTCACATTGGCGAATAGCAATCGGATGCGATTCGATATGTTTGATATCTTTTAATTTCACTCCAGGCAATACCATGAGATTCTGCTGAATATTTAGGTAGACTTCGCCAGTAATATGAAACTTGTAATCTCTTAGCAAATTATAGTTTGGTAATAGGCTTCCGGCAATTGAATTTTCGATCGCCATAACGATATAGTCGACTTTTCTCTGCTTTAGCAATTCACAAGTTTTCTTAAACGAATCACATTCGACAATTTCAACTTCTCTTCCGAAAAATTTAAATGCAGCTTCTTCATGAAATGATGCCTTTGCGCCTTGTATTGCAATTTTTAAACTCATTGTTTTTTTGTTTGCTGTTTTGTCTCCAAACAAAAAGAGTCCCGATCATTCGAACCGGGACTCTTTTGTTTGTGTTCTTATGACTTATACACAATCTAATCCCGGCTCTTATGGTTAAAATAAAAGAAGCTAAAATAGAAATATGTATATGTTTTGTTCATCCGCTATTGTTTGATATTTCAAATGTACGAATGTTTTTTATATATCAAAGAAAAAATAAATTTTATTCTATTTTTACCTCTATATTATTGTGTTTTTTTAAGCGTTTTTAAGTCTTATTTTTAATCATTTTTATCACATTATTTGTTTGTTTTAATTTTTATTATATTATTGATTTTTAATATTTTATGTTTTTTTTAATCTATTTTAGGCCTTTTTTATTGATTTTATTGTTGCATATTTCATATAAATTATGTGTTTTTTATTATGTTTTTTTTGTTTAAAAAATGTGTTTTTATTGCTAATATTTACAGTTTTTTATCCTTGTTTTTTGCGGAGAAGCAACTCATTTCCTTGATTCAATTTCTAAGTTGTATATCAAGCGAATTCATTTTTATGGAGTAAATAGGTTATTAAGGGTAGGGATACGCCAATATTTCAATTCGATCAAGGGCAGATATCATGCGAAATTGATATTTAATCTAAGAAAGCACGATCGGTATGGAAGATTTATTGCTTATGTGTATCTTGGGGAAAAATTTATCAATCGGGATTTGGTCGGACAGGGCTATCTAGTATCTTACACATCAACACAGCATATGCTGTGTGCATATTTATTTTTGAAATTGGAATATCAGCTCGTTCGGGGGAAATCGTGGACGCTGGAAATAAATAGATTTTGAATAATGATTTTTGTCTTATTAAGTGTTATTTGTAGTGTGACCGTAGCGGTTTTATTGAAATTGGGAAGACAAAATGGAGTCGAAACCAAACAAGTTATTGTTTGGAATTACCCTATGGCCGTTGCACTGACCTATTTCGTGCTGAAACCTGACTTAAAATTGCTAGTATGGGACGATATGCCGGTTACTTTGTATACATCCCTTGCGGTACTACTCCCGGGAATGTTTGTTTTTATAGCTTTATCCATTCGGTACAGCGGTTTGGTCAAGACAGAAGTCGCACAGCGTTTGTCGTTATTTATACCACTTTTGGCTTCTTTTTTTTTGTTTCATGAAAAAATGGAAGGCCATAAAATGCTTGGAATAGCGATTGGTTTATTGGCAATTTTATGTTCGATTGGTTGGCAGAGAAATAAGCCTAGTAGATTGGCAACAGATAGTCGTTATAAAGCACTTTATCCCATGTTGGTATTCATTGGTATGGGTATCATTGATATTCTTTTTAAGCAAGTCGCGCTACATGTCAGTATACCCTATATCAGCTCCATGTTTATTATCTTTGTAATGGCGATGTTTATTGCAATGTTACTGTTGCTCTATTTTCTTTTCGTGGAAAGGCAAAGTTTTTCGAAAAAAGCTGTGGGATATGGACTGGTTTTGGGAGTATTCAACTTTTGTAATATTCTATTTTATATGAAAGCACATCGGGCTTTGCCAGAAAACCCTTCTGTTGTCTTTACCGGTATGAACATCGGCGTGATTTCCTTGGGCGCTTTAATTGGCGTCTTATTTTTTAAAGAAAGGCTATCGCTATTAAATTATCTTGGTATAGCGCTTTCTATTGTTTCAGTTTTAATCATAGCATATCTATGAGTTTATTTGAAGATACTTATCGGACTATTAGTGCAAAATATGAGGGGATTTTTAGGGATAAAGGTAGTAAGTTTATTGCCTACGCCTTTCCTTTTAAATCGGAAGATCAACTCAAAGAGTTGCTCTTGGAAGTGAAAGCAATCCATCCCAAAGCGAGACATCATTGTTGGGCTTATCGTTTAACACCAGACCGAGCTGTCTTTCGAGTGAATGATGATGGCGAACCGTCGGGAACGGCAGGACGCCCTATTTTAAATGTGCTATTGTCTATGGATGTCACCAACATTATTGTGATTGTTGTACGGTATTTTGGCGGTACATTGTTGGGGGTACCAGGTTTGATTAATGCCTACAAGTCGGCCACCCAGGACGCTTTAATTCGAGCAGAAATTAGCGAACGCACAGTCAATGACCATTATGGTGTCACCTTCGATTACCTCCATATGAATGATGTCATGCGGATAATTAAAGAAGAGGGGATCGACGTTGATAAGCAGGAATTTGACAATCAGTGTTATCTGGAGTTTGAAGTCCGAAAAATGCAGGTCAATCGAATTGTTGATCGGTTCGCTAAAATCGAGGGTTGTCAGTTAACTTATTTATATACGCTATGATTAACGAATCGGAATTAGTTTTAAACGCAGATGGCAGTATTTACCATCTGAATTTGTTGCCAGAAGACCTGGCCAATACCGTAATTACCGTAGGTGATCCAGACCGCGTGGCGAAAGTTTCGGCACACTTTGATCGCATTGAACTCAAAAAAGGAAAGCGTGAATTTATTACACATACCGGGTATTTGGGGAATAAACGGCTAACCGTAATATCCACTGGTATAGGTACGGATAATATAGACATCGTATTGAATGAACTGGATGCGCTTGCAAATATTGATTTTGCCAGTAGAACCGTGAAGTCCGCGTTGACCTCGCTGGATATAATACGCATTGGAACTTCAGGGGCTGTACAACAAGATGTTGAAATGGGAACTATTTTGGCCTCTTCTTACGGTATAGGTCTTGATGCCTTGATGAACTATTATAAGGCTGCTTATGACGATGAAGAGAAAGGGCTTCAGGCGGAATTAGATAAGTATTTTTCAGCATTGAACTTACAGCCTTACGTTGCCAAAGGCAGTAGGAGTCTTCAGGAGCAGATCGCTTTTGACCTACCCAAGGGGATCACATTAACTGCACCCGGTTTTTATGCACCCCAGGGGCGCCATTTGAGGGCAAATAATAGCATTCCTAATTTTGTGAGTTTAGTAAATTCTTTTCAATATAAAGCGCTACGCTTAACTAACCTGGAGATGGAAACTGCTGGTATTTACGCATTGGCCAAAATGTTTGGACATCAAGCTTTATCCATCAATGCTATTTTGGCAAACAGGGTAGATGGTCATTTTTCTTCCACGCCCGAACAAGTTGTCGACAAGGCTATACAGCTCGTTTTAGCGCGCATTTAATTTTTTTGGAGAACAACTTGTGTAATAGCCGCTTCGCGGCGAATGCGATAAAGGAGTTGATGCTGTGGACAAGATTCAAATAGAAAAGGAATTGTTTTAAACAATTCCTTTTCTATTTGAATCAAATTTAAGCATGATAAACAGCAAAATCGTGAAACTCCACAAAGACGAGCCCCCGTAGCTGATAAAAGGTAGTGGTATCCCGATAACGGGTACAATACCTATTGTCATGCCGATATTAATAAACAAGTGAAAAAATAGAATGGAGGCTACACCATATGCATAGATTCTGGCGAAGGCCGAACGCTGTCGTTCGGCAATGTGAATAATGCGTAACAGTAGCGTGAGATAGATCAGTAATAAGGTAACCGATCCGACAAAGCCCCATTCCTCTCCAACCGTGCAGAAAATAAAATCTGTACTTTGCTCAGGTACGAAGTTATATTTTGTCTGGGTTCCCTGTAAATAACCTTTTCCCAAAAGCTGTCCCGATCCAATTGCAATTTTAGACTGGTTCAAATTATAGCCCTTTCCCTTAGGATCTTCCATTTTGCCTAAAATGATGTCAATACGATCACGTTGATGCGATTGTAAGACATGGTCATACACGAGGTCCACACAGAGAATAAATACTGCACACGCCGCAAAAAGTATACTGAGATTAATAATGTATTTCCTTCTCTTGCGGTAGTTCCACATCACAAGGCCAATGAGTAATGCCAAAACCAAAATAAGTATCCATGGATTGACCAATAAAGCAAGGACGAAAAGCAAAATGCAGAGACCTCCAAATATCAGAAGCTCATTATTCACATAGCCCTCTCGGTAGAATACAAAAATCAACGAAAAGAATGCGAGCGCAGATCCAGTATCGGGTTGTAACATCACCAGAAAAACAGGGAATAATACAATACCGGCTCCCATAGCCAAAGTCTGCATGGTTGGAGCCTTATTGCTTTGAGAACTTAAAAAGTTGGCCAGCAACAGGCAGGTCGAAAGTTTCGCAAACTCCGAAGGTTGTAAGCGGAAAAAACCGAGGTCGATCCAGGCCTGATTTCCACCAACATTTCGTCCTACGACCAATACGATCACAAGCAGTACAGCAGTTATACCGTAAAATATTGGTGAAGCCGAGCTGAAAAATTTAGCGTCTATGATCAAAATGGATACCCCCAAGATAATAGCGGAAACAAGATATAAAGACTGTTTTCCATAATTCGTACCCAATGTAAAGAAATTGGGCAGTTCGGGGTTAAACACAGCAGCACGGATATTGAATAAGCCAATTAAGCATAGCGCAAGCCAAAGGGTTATGGTCAGCCAGTCTATCTTCCCAAAGAAACTAGTTTTTTGATTATTCATATCTTCTCTTTATCTCGCTATGGTGAACAATTGTTTCTTTTGGTTTCGTCACAGCGGCCAGTTGCCGTTTAGATTTTAACGTGTCCGTTTTGGATTTGACTGAGTCTGTTTTTTTTACATCCTTAGTAGCCTTTGGATCCACCACTTTTTTAGGCGCAGGAAGAAAATTTGCATTATAGATGCGATCCTGGATATACTTAGGAGCAGTGATGGTGTCTTTGAGGTATTTCTCGACCATCATACTTGCAATAGGTCCCGCCCATGTTCCACCGTAACCTGCATTTTCAACAAAGACAGCAATGGCGATTTTAGGATTTTCCCGCGGTGCAAAAGCAAAGAAAACAGCATGGTTTTCCCCATGCGGGTTCTGAGCTGTACCTGTTTTACCACACATTTCGATACCCGGAATACGATTGGACCAAGCTGTTCCCTCAGGTGTATTAACAGCATCGCTCATGCCCTGAATAACTACAGGATAGTATTTTTCATCGACACCGGCACTTATTTTTTCCGTGAATTCCTTCTTGGCAATTTTCTTTTCTCCAATTCCTTTAATCAAATGCGGTCTGTAGTAAAACCCTTTATTAGCAACGATAGCCATGATATTGGCCATTTGCAATGGCGTTATTCCCATTTCCCCTTGCCCGATGGATAAGGAAATGTTAAAACTTGAACGCCATTTATCGTTACCGTATCGTTTGGTATAAAAATCTGATGTCGGCAATAAACCTGGTTTCTCCCCGGGTAGATCAATGCCCAGTTTATGGCCAATCCCAAACTGGGTTACTGCATTGCGCCATAAATCATAAGCTTTAGGTCCCGAAAGGCCACGTCCATCAATCATTTTGGCATACGTAAAACCATAATAAGTATTGCATGATACGGCTACCGATCGCTGTAAAGTAGTCGATCCATGATAGTGCGTACAGCCCATCCATCCACGTCCACCGCCATAACTGTACCCATGCGGGCAGAAGAATACCGTGTTGCGATCAATCACACCCGCCTGTTGCGCTGTCAATGCAGATACCACCTTAAATACAGATCCTGGCGGGTAAGAAGCTTGAATAGGACGGTTAAACAGCGGTTTCGTTTCATCCTTCAATAATTTCATATAATTATTGCCAGATTGTCGTCCCACCATCATGTTTGGATTATAGCTCGGACTGCTGACATAGGCCAAGATTTCACCCGTTGAAGGTTCGATAGCAACAATGGACCCCAATTTATTTTTCATCAGGTTTTCCCCTAGGATTTGAAGATCTTTATCTAAAGAGGAAACCAGTCCTTCCCCTGCAACGGCGAGTGTGTCGTATTTTCCCTCCATAAATACACCTTTGGGGCGATTCAGCGCGTCGACCATCAGGTTGTTAACACCGCGTTTCCCACGAATGAGGTCTTCATAGGAACGCTCTACACCGCTGCGGCCAATATAGTCACCACTTCGATAAAATCCATTGGAGCGTTCAATGTCCTTGTCATTTACCTCACTGACATAACCCAAAAATTGAGCCGCGATGCTATCGGGATAACTTCTGATTGTTCTCTTCTGCACATAGAAACCACGAAATTGATATTGATACTCCTGATATTGGGCCCATGTCCGTACAGAAAGCTGTTTTTCAAAAATAGATGCACGATAAGGCGAGTGTATTCTAGCCTTTTCCATCCGTTTGATAAAGCCTTCTTTATCGATATCTATCAATTTGCAAAACAGTGCCGTATCAATTTCTTTTACTTCACGTGGGGTGACCATAAGGTCATATACCGGTTCGTTCTGAACCAGCACCTTTCCTTTTCGATCCAGTATAACTCCCCTGGCAGGGTAAACAATGACCTTGCGCATCACATTACTGTTGGCAGAATGTATGTAGGAATCGTCTATGATCTGCAAATAAAATAAGCGGGCCATCAGCGTCAGTGTGATGGCGATAAAGATTCCGGAAACGACGTACTTGCGCGCAAAAAAACTGTTCATAGAAATGAATTTCTATCCATCGATCTACTATAACCGATCTTTCTTTTTGTAGAATAATATGCTAAATAATAGCATGATAATTACTGTAAATATACAACTTAAAACGATACTCAATAAGGTGTATTGGATGTGTTGGAAGGAAAAAGATTCCAATAAATACAAAAATGTATGATGAATCAATGTTCCGAAGAAGATATAAGAAAAGAACCAACGGATATTCATGAATCCCAACATTGGGGTGAAAAAAGATTCGCGTTCTTCCACTTCGAGTGTAATTTTCATGAAGAAAATGCGGAAAGCAGCTAATGCAACACAGGCCGCAGTATTGACACCTAAAGTATCATAAAAAGAATCTACGGTGAGTCCAGTTAGAAATGCGATCAAATAAACCAGAAAATTAGGCGTTCCCGTTGGAAGCAAAAAAACAAACAAAATGTAGGGAAATGCCGCGACCAGATTGTAGTAACCGATGTTTTGAAATAGGAAAACTTGCATGCCTATCAACACGATAAATCGAATAATATTAAATATTAAAATCCTAGCCATTGTCCTTTGTCGATTCTTCTAGTGTTTTTAATTCGTTATTTAACAGGTCTTTTACAACATACACATGCTGTAAGTTGGAGAAGTTGGTACTTAACAGTATTCTAAGATCTAAAAAAGCATCTCCGGAGGAGATACCCGTCTGAATGACAGTTCCAACAAAAATCCCTTTTGGAAAATGGCCCGAATATCCCGAGGTATATACTTTGTCCCCCTTGTTGACTTTAATGTGATTTGGGATTTCCTTGACCATTGCCGCGCGATAGTCCATGCTATTGCCCCACACCAACGAACCAAATACTTCAGTATGACCGAGCGTAACCGATATTCTCGTGTCAGGATGCAACAATGATTGAACCGTCGAGAAATGGGGTGAGACATTTAAGACAATACCTACTACACCATTGGGGGCGATCACACCCATTCCGCGCTCGATACCATCCTTACTGCCTTTATCAAGTGTAATTGTATTTGCTTTTTGGTGAATGCTGTTGTTGATGACATTCGCAATAATAAATTCATACCGCCCAAATTCGCTGCTATCAATAGCCGGTACAGGACCGATGTTGATGCTGTCAGTTGACCGATAGGCCTGTAAGTCCTTTCTCAATTGCGCATTTTCTCTTGCGAGCGCATCGTTAGTTTCATCGAGGTGAAGATAGCTTTTCCAGGAATTGACTTTTGCATAAAGGCCTCCGATGATACTATTCGAAGAATTTAAGACCGAATTACGTTGGAAAGAATTATTGGTGATGACCAAAAATAAAGAGAATCCAAAAAAGAGGATAAACCAAAAGAATGCATTATATCGTCTTAGGAATAACCAAAGGTTTCTCATTTTTTAATGTGGGTATTTAATAAGCAAGCGATATAATAATTTTGCATATTATATCGCTCTTTAATAAAATATTGTTATTAATTATCGAACGGTTAGGATTGCATCAAAAATTTAAATCGTCCGATATTTTTAAGTGCAATACCAGTTCCTCTTACAACAGCGCGTAATGGGTCTTCAGCAATGTGCACTGGAAGTTTAGTCTTAGCTTGTATACGACGGTCCAGACCGCGTAATAACGCACCACCGCCAGTCAGGTAAATACCTGTTTGATAAATATCTGCTGATAATTCTGGGGGAGTAATTTCTAAAGCTTTTAAGATCGCCTCTTCAATTTTTGAGATGGATTTATCCAGACAATGGGCTATTTCGGTATAAGAAACAGTGATTTGTTTAGGAACACCAGTCATCAAATCACGCCCTTGAACAGCAAAATCTGCGGGTGGTTCCTGCAATTCCGGAAGAGCAGCGCCCACTTCAATTTTTATTTTTTCAGCCGTACGTTCACCAATCATGATGTTGTGTTGTCGTCTGATGTATTGAACGATATCGGAGTCAAAGTTATCACCCGCAACGCGAATAGACTGGTCACATACGATACCCGACAAAGCAATGACTGCTATTTCGGTAGTACCACCACCGATATCAATAATCATATTACCCATCGGTTCTTCCACATCAATCCCTATCCCTACAGCAGCGGCCATGGGCTCGTGAATCAAATAGACTTCCTTAGCACCAGCAATTTCAGCGGAGTCGCGTACCGCTCTTTTTTCCACCTCTGTAATACCGGAAGGAATACAAACAACCATACGAAGCGATGGGAAAAACCAACTCTTGCCATTGTTTACTAATTTTACCATTCCTCTGATCAAATGCTCAGCAGCCGTAAAATCAGCAATTACTCCATCACGTAAAGGACGTACTGTCTTTATATTATCGTGTGTTTTACCCTCCATTTGCATGGCTTGGCGGCCAATGGCGATCACTTTATTTGTGGTGCGGTCAAATGCAACAATAGAAGGTTCATCCACTACTACTTTGTCATTATGAATTATTAGGGTATTTGCAGTACCCAAGTCAATCGCAACTTCTTGCGTAAACCAATTAAATAAGCCCATCTGCTAATCCTTAAGCTATTTTAAAATAATATGCAAACCTACCAAAAAAAATTAATCTTTTTGAGGTTATACATCAAAAAAAAAGATATTATGAAAGTAAATTCTATCTGGAAAAAACTGTCTTTAAATTTAACGAATATAATCTGCAAATGTTACGTGCTAGGCGAAGTTATTTTAAATTGGATACTCCTAAAGACAAGGATAAATCATGTGTTTTTGAAACCATGGGCAGTCAAAACAAAGAATCCAGTAAAGAAAGGTTGGTGTTGACAAGTCAGCGGAACGCTAATGTTGTGATGTGGATTAGATATTCAGCGAGTACAACCTTATCCCCAGTGATAAGCAGATAAGAGGGGGATAAAAAAGACAGCGCCATGATCTTGCTATCATGGCGCTGTCGGGGTAATGATTAATTTCAGGTTGAAAATACTATCAAAAGACTAGTGCACTGTTTCTGCCTGATTTTTTTCCGGAACTGGTTCATCGTACTTGTGGAATATTAAACGTACACCACTGTTTTTTGTGAAAAATTTAATTGACCAGTTTACAAAAGTAATTAGTTTATTTCTGAATCCATAAATGGACATCAAGTGGACAAACATCCACGTCATCCAGCCAAAGAATCCATTAAAATGAATTTTTCCCATATCTACTACCGCTTTATTACGGCCTATAGTAGCCATTGAGCCTTTGTCAAAATAATTGAATTTCTCAGTTGGTTGGTTGGAAATCGTTTGGAGGATGTGTTTAGCGACATATGCCCCCTGTTGTTGAGCTACCGGTGCAACACCAGGTAAGCCACGAGGAAGATCATCTGTAATAAACGCCGAAACATCACCAATGGCATAAACACCTGGCATATCGATAACGCGACATTGATCGTCAGTCTGTATACGGTTACCACGCTGGATAATTTCTTTCTTGAAGCCATCAGGATACTGACCAGCTACGCCGGCACCCCAGATCACAGTTTTTGTTTCAATGCTTCTGCCGTCGGCGAAAGTAATCGAATTACCATCATATCCTGTTACCTGAACATTCAATAACACTTCTACACCTAGATCTTTCAGGTATCTTTCCGAATCTTTGGAAGATTTTTCAGACAGATTGGCCAATACTTTTGGAAGTCCTTCGACTAAGTAAACCGACATCTCAGATTTTTTTAATTCTGGATAGTCTTTTTCAAGAACGTTGTTTTTGATTTCTGCGATTGCACCCGAAAGTTCTACACCTGTCGGACCACCTCCAACAATAACAAAGTTCAGATTGGCTTTACGATCAGCCGGGTTTTCTATCCGTACCGCCTCTTCCAGGTTCTGTAAAACATAGCTACGAATGTTTAATGCTTCTTGTATGTTTTTCATTGGCAAAGCATATTTCGTGATTTGTTGATTGCCGAAGAAGTTCGTTGTGGCACCTGTAGCAACAATCAAATAATCATAGTCAAAATCACCAACGTCTGTTCTTACAATTTTGGCCTCATTATCTACACTCTTTACGTCAGCAAGTCTAAAGCGGAAGTTGTCTTGGCCTTTGAACATTTTGCGGACAGGGAAAGAAATAGAATCCGCCGAAAGAGTACCCGTGGCTACCTGATACATCAAAGGTTGAAAAGTATGAAAGTTATTTCTGTCCAGCAACAGAACTTCAACTTCCTTATTTTTAAGCTTTTTAGCAACTTCAATTCCTCCAAATCCAGCACCAATAATGATTACTCTTGGGAATTTTCTATTTGAACTATTGCTTGGCATATTTTTAATAGTTTGTTGTAAAAATTCGGTACAATCGAATTAAGCTGCAAATATCTTAAATTTTGCTTCAAAAAACTAAAAAATATTTATTTATTGCGCCGATATGTTGTGAAATTTATTGTGAAAAGGCTAAATCTTTCAATCATATGTTTTGTAGGTGTTTGATTTTTAGTCTTTTATGTCGACCTGTTACTGTCTAAAAAAAAAGATGTTGGTCGTGATCTCATGGTGTATAAAATACACCATGAGATCACGACTGCAATGCACCTTTTATCTTGATTTTCATACCGTTGTTGCAATTCTGTAGATAAAGCTGACAGGCGAGCCGACTTTGATCATCAGCATCGGGGAGCGTGTCTAACATATCGAGCTCCTGATCGCTCGCTGGAGCAAGCGATTCTAGACCTTCAATAACCTCAACATGGCAGGTAGCACATAAAGCCATCCCACCGCAGGTTGCCAATATTTCATATTCTGATGCTCTTAAAATTTCCATCAGTGAAAGGTTGATGTCTGTGGGTATCTCCAGTATATTTTCGCTCCCGTCGCGGTCAACAACACCAATTTTAATTAAATTATCTTCCATAACTAAAATGTATTTATTCCGTTTACTGTTGTGTATTTGAATGTAAGTTTCTGGTCTGGATAGACAAATTTAAAAGCGCTTTGACACATCAGGGCTGCCTCATGGTATCCACAAAGAATGAGTTTCAGCTTGCCGGGATACGTATTGATGTCTCCGATTGCGTAAACACGCTCTACGTTGGTGGAGTAATCAAAAGTATTGACCTCAATGGCATTTTTATCAATTTGCAATCCCCAATCAGCAATTGGACCAAGTTTAGGTGTCAGGCCAAATAAAGGGATAAAATAGTCTGCCTCTATAGCGATAACTTCTTTGTTTTTACTTGCTGTTTCAACATGTGATAAACTGCCATTGCCGTGAATATTGGTCAGACTGTGGGAAAGCAATAAATTGATTTTCCCCTGTTGGGCCAATTTGAATACTTTCTCTGCCGAATCGGGGGCACCTCGGAAGGAATCGCTCCGATGTATTAAAGTTACCTGCTGCGCAATATCCGCGAGGTGAAAGGTCCAGTCTAGAGCTGAGTCGCCTCCACCCGCAATAACAATGTTTTTATCCCGGTACTTGGCGGGATCTTTTACCATATAGTCTACCCCTTTTCCTTCAAAGAGATGAAGATTCGGAATCTCCGGTTTGCGCGGCTCAAAACAGCCCAAGCCTCCGGCGATAACAATAACCTGTGTGTGAACAGTTGTATGTTCATTAGTTGTCACGATAAAAGAGCCATCGTCCTGTCTGGATATTTGTTCTACACGCTCACCTAAGGTGAAAGTAGGGTCGAAAGGTTTAATTTGTTCAAGCTGCTTATCGATCAGCTCCTGTGCGGTTATACTTGGATAACCAGGTATATCATAGATAGGTTTGTGCGGGTAAATCTCCGAAAGCTGTCCGCCTACCTGAGGTAACACATCAATCAAATGGCAGCGCATTTTTAAAAGCCCAGCTTCGAAAACAGCGAATAGGCCAACAGGTCCTGCTCCAATGATACAGATATCCGTATTTATCATAGCTATTCTATATTTAAGTTGTTATATATTGTGTTCAAAATCCTTGTAAAAGCGTCAAAATCTTCCGCTGTCAAATTTTTCCAGGCCTTCATACGAATCTCCGCAACAATTGGTGAAAGCGATGCTACTTTTAATTTTCCTTCTTCCGTCAAGTGCAAATAAAGGCTCCGACGGTCTGTTTCGTCAATGACCCGTTCAGCCAGATTTTTTTTAAGAAGGATATCAACGATCCGTGTCAATGTGGGTTGGTCTTTTCCGCAGCGTTTCGCCAATTCTTTTTGCGAAAGCTGATCTGTTTCATACAAAGCCTTTAAAATGGTCCACTGATCCACAGTGATATCAAATCCTTTCTCCGCAAAAGAGGATTGGGCAAATTGCTTTACTTTCTTGGCCGTTTGGTCGAGAATAAAAGAATAGCGGTCGAATTTTTCGTTTAGCATACAAATATTTAGCACAACAAATATATTTAAAATATTTAGTGTGACAAGTAATTTGAATGCAATAAAAAATGCCCCCAGAAAGTAGCTAACTTTTTGGGGGCACTCCAATACTCAATGCGTTTTTTTGCTGCAAAGAGCTTTATTATGGTCTTACGACCTCAGCTTTTTTAGCCGTATTACCTTCAGCCAAATGTTTTCCTTTACGCAAGTCATATACCGAAGGTGCCGCTAAAATAATCGATGAGTATGTACCTACGATTACACCGATTAAGATTGCGAATGAGAATCCACGGATAACTTCACCACCGAAAATAAACAGGACTGCAAGAACAAATACAATCGTTAATGAGGTAATGATCGTTCTACTTAACGTCGAGTTGATCGCATGGTTGACGACATCGCCAAGATCTTCATTATGTGCATTTGGTTTTGATACGAATTCACGTAAACGGTCAAATACAACCACTGTATCATTCACCGAGTAAGCAATGACCGTTAATATCGCTGCCACAAAGTGTTGGTCAATATCAAGCGAGAATGGTACGATGCCATCCAAGAGAGAGAATAAGCCCAATAAAATAATCGCATCGTGGATTGTTGCAATAGCTGCTCCAACTGAATATTCCCATTTGTGGAAACGAATCAAAATGTAAGCAGCAACAATGATGATAGAGAAAATTGCCGAACTGGTCGCTCTAGACTTGATATCAGTAGCAATACTTGGCCCAACTTTTTGAGACGAAAGGATTTCATGTTTATTGGAAGCGTCTACTTTTGATAGACCTTGGTTTAATTTATCCAATACTTCTTTGTCAGCAGTGTCCGACGTTTCTTCGATATGGTAAGTTGTTGTTATACGCAGTTGGTTGGATGCACCGAAGACTTTTACTTCTGTTGTTTTCTGGAAGATATCATCCAAGTTTGTACGTACAGCTTCCAAGTCCACAGGTTTATCATAACGGACAGTATACGTACGACCACCTTGGAAATCCACACCTAAACTGAATCCTTTTGTGAAAATTGATGCCGCAGAAATTAACACGGCAACGATTGAAATCGCATAAAAGATTTTACGTTTCTGAACGAATTTAAAGTTTGCATTATGCAAGGTATTTGCAGACCAAGGGAAAGAGACTTTGATTTTGAAATCTTTCGCCAACATCCATTCAAAGATAACACGAGTAACAAGGATCGCAGTAAACAATGAAGTAATGATACCCACCATTAATGTTGTCGCGAAACCTAAGATCGGGCCACTACCAAATAAGAATAAGATAATACCGATCAAAAACGTTGTGATCTGCGAATCCAAGATGGAAGGTAAAGCGTGTTTGTAACCATCTGCAACAGCCTGACGGATCGATTTTCCTAAGCCCAGTTCTTCACGGATACGTTCATAAATCAAGACGTTCGCATCGACCGCAGTACCCATTGTTAATACGATACCCGCGATACCCGGTAAGGTGAGTACAGCATTTAAGGATGCCAATACCCCCATAATGATAAATACGTTTAACAATACCGCAATGTTTGCCACGATACCTGCAGTATTGTAGTAAGCGATCATAAAGATCATTACTACGATAATACCGATAACAGCAGAGTTAACACCCGCATCAATGGCAGCCTGACCCAAAGTAGGTCCCACAATAGCTTCTTCAACAATTTTAGCAGTCGTTGGAAGACGACCTGCCTTCAATACGTTTGCTAAATCTTTGGTGTCTTCTACCGTAAAGGATCCAGAGATTGATGAACTACCATTTGGGATTTCACCGTTTACAGAAGGAGCAGAATAAACCACATTATCAAGAACGATCGCAATTGCATCTCTGTTTTGAGCCGCTTTTGCAGTAATTTTCTTCCATTCACGTGCACCTTCGCTGTTCATTTGCATACCAACCACAGGTTGATTTTTCTCATCAAAGTTTGCTGTTGCATCCGTAATGACATCTCCTGTCAATACAGCACCATTATCTTGTCCAGCCCCTTTAATTGCATATAATGATAGTTGCTCAGGTGTCTTTTGTTCAGGTTTAACAGCCCATAAAAGTTTTAAGTTTCCCGGGAGAATTGATTTTACCTCCGGACGTTGCAAGTATGCATTTACTTTTGCTGTATCTTTTAATGAAGCAATACCCACCATTGAACCTGGCATTAGTGCCATCTGTTGGTTTTCACCCATATAAACTGCTGGGCGCAACACTTCAAACAGTGGATTTTTCTGACCAAGATTTACAGCAGCACTGTCTTTTATCGCATCTTTTTTACCACCGGTTAGGTTGGACAACAAATCATCTGATTTTTTGCTTGTGTCTGCTACGGAAGTACCTGTTGTAGCAGGGGCTGCTTTTAACGTAGAAGCTAAAGTTTTGTCGATATTTTCCAGTAATGGATAAACTTCTTGATTGGTATAGGTCTCGTAAAACTCCAGTTTAGCGGAGCCTTGAAGCAGGTTACGCACACGGCTTTCGTCTTTGACACCAGGTAATTCGATTAAAATACGGTTTGTACCTTGTTGAATTTGAATGTTTGGAGATGCAACACCAAACTTATCAATACGTGTACGAAGTACTTTGTAGGAATTTTGGATGGCGTTGTCCGCTTCTTTTTGAAGGAATGATTCAACTTTTGAGTCTGAATCCCCAGGTTTAATTAGTGCAGCATTATCTTTTGTTGAAAAGAAGGTTGAAAGTGGAGTTGTAGCACCGATGGATTTGTATTCTTCCATAAATAGCGCAACGACTGTTTTAGCACTCGTTTTGCTTCTTGCTACAGCCTGTTCCAACGCTTTGTTGAATTTCTCATCTTTTGGATTGTTTGCCAAATTGCGGATCAATTCGTCCAACGAGATTTCCATGGTTACGTTCATACCACCTTTCAAATCCAATCCCAAAGCGAGTTCATTTGCTTTGGCTTCCCGATAGGTGTATTTTGCAAACCCTAAATTGTACACTACTTCACCTGCCATTGAGTCTAGATAGCTCTTCTCTTTCGCCAAGTCTCCCTTGGCAAAATTCTCAGCATCGCGCTCCACATTGCGGGTCACCCAAGTAAATGATAGGGAGTATAGACACGCTAATGACACCACTATCACTAAAAGTTTAATCAGCCCTTTACCTTGCATCGTCTGTTATTAATTGTATTAATTATAATGTTAAATACTGTTTATGTAATTGATAATTAGTTCTTGTTTAATCACATTTTACCAAGAATGGCAAAGGTATAAAATTTTTGTAGAATGAAAAGTTTTATTTATGCCAATTAGGTCAACGGCATAAAAATAGGAGAATTGAATAAAAAAAGAAATACTTATGCATTTTATTTCATAAAAAAAGGTCCTCCTCATGATGAGAAGAACCTTTTTTTTAAGCTATTTGAGCTGCTTCTATTATCTCAACGTATATTTGATACCAAATGAAAATGTTGAAGCGTCAAAATCAGAACCATGGTTTAAAGTCCAATTTGGTTTCCAGTCAGCGTGAAGACCGATAGGAGCCGATGGAATTTTAAATTCAAGACCCAATTGCGGTCTCAATCCCACATAAGTAATGTTGTCGCCAACGTCTACAAACGTTAATTGTGCACCAACACCTGCGTACCAACCTAAACCTGGAGCGCCACGGAAAGGTCTTGCATGTTGCCAATCAGCACCAACTGCTACCACATGGTCATCAAACATTACCTGCGCTTGACCATTGTTTGCGCCACCCATTGACTGTTTGTATTGAACCCCCCAAAGGTCACCGATCGATCCGTCGAAAACCACACCGATTGCAGCGCGTTGAGGAGATTGAGCTTTTACTTCTTGTGTGCCAAATGCTAATGCTGCGACAGCAGCTAATGAAAGTAGTGTCTTTTTCATAATTATCTTATCTTTATATTTTCATTAATTAAAATAACTTTTCGTGTTACCGAAAGCAAATAGCTTGCCAAAAAATAATCGCGTCTGAAATAAAGGAAATGGAATGTTTAATTCATAATGGTTCTAATTTGTCTTTCGATTGTAATTTCTATATTTTATTTTTTAATATTACTTATTTTTCTTAAATTTGCCTGGCAAATAGAAAACCCAATACATATTTGCCATGCAATTAGATCCACAAAAATTCGTAGCAGAAGGTCTCACTTACGATGACGTCTTATTAATTCCAGCTTATTCTGAAATTTTACCCCGTGACGTTGATACGAGTACTTCGCTAACAAAAAAAATCAAATTAAATATCCCATTGGTTTCTGCAGCAATGGATACGGTAACTGGTGCTGATTTAGCCATAGCGATTGCACAAGCTGGCGGTATTGGTATGTTGCACAAAAACATGACTATTGCAGAACAGGCTGCTGAAGTACGCAAAGTTAAGCGCTCCGAGAGCGGGATGATTCAGGATCCTGTTACTTTATTGGCAACAGCAACAGTGGGAGACGCCTTTAATATCATGAAGGAGCACAAGATCGGTGGCATTCCCGTTGTGAATGAAAATGGGCAGTTAGTCGGTATTGTAACCAATCGTGACCTTCGTTTTCAAAAAGATATGCTTCGACCAATCAATGAATTGATGACGAAAGAAAATCTTGTCGTGGCACCCGAAGGAACAGATTTGGTGAAAGCTGAGGAGATTCTTCAAAACGAAAAGATCGAAAAACTTCCAGTAGTCAATAGGGAAGGAATTTTGAAAGGTTTGATCACATTTAAAGATATTCAAAAATATAAGCATTATCCAAATGCCGCTAAAGATAGCCATGGACGTTTATTGGTGGGCGCTGCAGTAGGCGTTACGCCAGATACAATGGACCGCGTTGAAGCGTTGGTGAAGGGGGGAGTAGATGTAGTCACCATTGACACGGCACATGGGCATTCAAAAGGGGTGATCGATAAACTGAAATTAGTAAAAGCCCAATTTCCTGAACTTCAGGTCATCGTTGGAAATATTGCTACAGGTGCGGCTGCAACCGCTTTGGCTGAAGCAGGTGCAGACGCGGTAAAAGTTGGTATCGGACCCGGATCAATCTGTACAACACGTATTATTGCAGGTGTCGGTGTTCCTCAGCTTTATGCGATATATGAAGTAGCGAAAGCACTGAAAGGAACTGGCGTACCATTGATTGCAGATGGTGGTATCAAACAGACAGGCGATATTGCAAAAGCAATTGCCGCTGGGGCAAGCACGATTATGGCCGGCTCATTATTCGCAGGAGTGGAAGAAGCCCCAGGTGAAACCATTATCTACGAAGGACGTAAGTTTAAGTCTTACCGCGGTATGGGTTCAATTGAAGCGATGGAAAAAGGGTCTAAAGACCGTTATTTCCAAGACGTGGAAGATGATATTAAAAAACTGGTTCCTGAAGGTATTGTTGGTCGTGTTCCTTATAAAGGTACACTGGCTGAAGTCGTTTATCAATATGTCGGTGGACTGCGCGCTTCCATGGGTTACTGTGGTGCTGCCACAATTGAGAAGTTGCAGGAAGCTCAGTTTGTCCGTATTACAGGAGCAGGCTTGAGAGAGTCTCACCCACATAATATTTCCATTACGAAGGAAGCACCAAATTATAATAGCAGAGGCTAAATACTGCTTATTTGATATAAAAGCCGATAATCTTTATTATCGGTTTTTTTTGTGTAAAAATATTAGCAGGATAGCCCGAGGGATCGACAGGAAATTTGTACTTTTATACCCTATTCTCAGGTTTTAAAATTTAAGGAGTTAATTTGGATTATTTAGCGGGTTTAAACCCTTCACAACGAGGAGCCGTAGAGCAAACAGAAGGTCCTGTGATGATTGTTGCAGGAGCTGGTTCAGGAAAAACACGGGTGATTACCTATCGTGTAGCACACTTGATTCGAAAAGGTGTTGATCCATTCAATATCTTGGTGTTGACATTTACCAACAAGGCAGCCAAAGAGATGCGCGCGCGTATCGTTTCTGTCGTTGGGAGCGAAGCGAAAAATATTTGGATGGGAACATTCCACTCCGTATTTGCAAAAATACTCCGGGTAGAAGCTGAATTGATCGGGTATCCCAGAAACTTTACAATCTACGATACCGACGATACCAAAAGCTTGTTGCGTGCCATCCTAAAAGAAATGAATCTCGATGATAAGCTGTATAATGTCAATCATGTATACGGTCGTATCTCGCAGGCAAAAAACAACCTGATATCACCGCAGGAATATAATAAGAATGAAGCCATCTTGGCCGAAGATATTTCAAATGGTCGTGGGCAATTGGGACAAATTTATATGACCTATGCCCAACGCTGCTACCGTGCAGGTGCCATGGATTTTGACGATTTGCTGTTCAAGACAAATGTCTTGCTCAATAAGCATCCAGAGGTACTGCATAAATATCAGCACCAGTTTCGTTATCTGATGGTCGACGAGTATCAGGATACGAACTTTTCACAATACCTCATTGTCAAGCGTCTGGCAGCAGTAAATGAAAATATCTGTGTCGTAGGGGATGATGCGCAGTCCATCTACGCATTCCGTGGCGCAAATATTCAGAACATCCTGAATTTCCAAAAGGATTATCCAGATGTAAAGATCTTTAAACTGGAACAGAATTATCGATCCACTAAAATGATCGTAAATGCGGCTAACTCGGTGATCGCCAACAATCAGAATCAATTGGAGAAAAATGTCTTTTCTGATAACGAAGAAGGCGAGAAAATCAAGGTTTCACGTGCGTTCTCTGACAATGAGGAAGGTAAAATCGTAGCCGATCTGATCATTGAAGAGAAATCGATAAAGGGTCTTAATTATAAAGATTTTGCTATTCTTTACCGTACCAATGCCCAATCCAGGGCAATGGAGGAGGCCTTACGCAAAATTAATATTCCCTATAAAATATATGGCGGTACCTCGTTCTATCAACGGAAAGAAATTAAAGATCTGATCGCCTATTTCAGGCTCACCTTTAATCCAAACGACGAGGAAGCATTAAAGCGCGTTATCAATTATCCGCGTCGCGGGATCGGAGATACGACAATCGAGAAGATTATGATCGCAGCAGATCAGAATCAATACCGAATCTGGGATGTTGTTGCCAATGCGGCTCAGTTTCTTGATGGACGTAGTGCAACCTCTGTTGGTGGTTTTGCACAGATGATACAGAGTTTTCAGGCTTTGGCTAAGAACAATAGCGCTTTTGATACGGCCATGCACATTGCTCAGCACTGTGGTATTCTAAAGGAATTGTATGAAGATAAGTCCGTAGAAGGATTGGCGCGCTACGAAAATATCCAGGAACTCCTCAATGGTATTAAGGAATTTTCGGAGCGAGAGGATATTGAAGAGCGCGGACTGGACGTTTATATGCAGGATATCGCTTTGTTGACCAACGACGATAACGATAAAGATCCAAACGCTGATACCGTGTCTTTAATGACCATCCACTCTTCTAAAGGGCTGGAGTTTCCGATTGTCTTTATTGTTGGTTTGGAGGAAAACTTATTTCCGTCGCAGTTATCTTTGAATTCCAGGTCGGAATTGGAGGAAGAACGAAGACTTTTTTATGTCGCTGTTACGAGAGCTGAAAAAAAATTACTACTTTCGTATGCTACTTCGCGATATCGTTGGGGAACGCTCAATAATTGCGAACCCAGTCGCTTCTTGGATGAATTGAATCCGGCATGTCTTGCATTGGATTTTAAACCACGACAAACTTCTGCCTCAGCCGGAAGTTTTCAAGGCGAACGAATTGCATGGCAACAAAAGGACAGTGATGACACATTTTCTAAACCTAAGCCTAAGCCGATGGTGAAGACGACGTCAATACTGCCAAAAGCCCACAAACCTACTGCGGGTTTTGCTCCTTCAGATACATCAAACCTTCAAGTCGGCATGGAAGTTGAACATGAACGCTTCGGATTTGGGAAAGTTGTTAATCTCGAAGGAAACAAAGGAGATATAAAAGCAACTATTTTCTTTAAAGAGTTGGGACAGAAACAATTGTTGCTTAAATTTGCAAAACTTAGAATAATTCAATAATAAAATACCAAAACGACATCTTGATCGTTTACTTAGGTACTTATATTAGCTATATGAACTTTGACTACAACAGCACTAGACCAAAATTGATCCTTGCAGAATATGGTCGCAATGTGCAAAATATGGTAGATTACATCTGTACTTTACCCACAAAGGAAGAAAGAAATAAACACGCACAAATTGTAATCGATATGATGGGGGTATTAAATCCACATCTGAGAGATGTGTCTGATTTTAAACATAAGCTGTGGGACCACCTACAGATTATTTCTGATTTTAAATTGGATATCGACTCGCCTTATCCAATTGCTACTGCCAAAAGCGTGAAACACGAAGTGGAGCACCTCGGCTATCCACAGCATTCCATCCGATTCAAACATTACGGTTTTACGGTAGAGAAAATGATTGAAAAGGCACTGTTGGCCAATGACGAAGCCAAAAGGGAGCAGATGGTTATCGGTATTGCCAATTTTATGAAAATGGCTTACCTGACCTGGAATAAAGATTCTGTTTCGGATGAATTGATCATTCAGGATCTCAAAGAGCTGTCGGGTTACCAATTGACCTTACCAGAAGGTACTGTTTTGACGAAACTTGACTTTAAAACGCCGCCTCCGGGAAATCGTGTTAAAGGTCCGGCCAATAGTAACTCGGGCGGAAATAACAACAACAACAATAACAATAATTCCGGCCATCAGTCGAAAGGTGGTGGTAAGCCTCGTATGGCAAACAACAATAACAATAATACCAAGCGCAACAACTACGGAAGCAACAGTAATAGCTACGGAAGTAACAATAACAATAGTTACGGAAGTAATAATAATAACAGAAACAGAAAGCCACAGGGTAACTATAATAACAAACGAGGCTAGTTCTTAAAGATTGTTCAAAGAAGCAGGCAATTGCGAAGTGATTAATAGATTTCTTTACAATTGCCTGCTTTTTTTAAAAAACGCGCTGTTTTGGAACAATAAACCAAATACCCAAGGGAAATACAAGCGGAGAGTATGTATTAAGAAGATATCACTTATAGAATAAATGAACGCATTTGAAATAATCGGTGGAAAACCGTTAAAGGGAGAGATTATTCCTCAAGGAGCAAAAAATGAGGCCTTACAGATTCTTTCTGCAGTTTTACTGACAGAAGAACCCATGACCATCAGTAATATTCCAGATATTAAAGATGTCAATAAGTTGATTGATCTGTTAGGAGCGTTAGGTGTTAAAATCAATCGCATTGATAAGGATACCTATGTTTTTGAAGCGAAAGATATAAATATAGACTATTTTCAATCGCCCGAATTTAAAGAAAAAGGAGGGGGGTTGCGGGGCTCTATCATGATTGTTGGCCCTTTGTTGGCTCGATTCGGCAAGGCAGCTATCCCAAAACCGGGTGGTGATAAAATTGGCCGTAGACGATTGGATACACATTTTTTGGGCTTTGAAAAATTGGGGGCTAAATTCATTTACGATCCTACCAATCATTTTTTTAATGTTGATGCAACAGCGCTAAAAGGCAGCTATATCCTATTGGACGAGGCTTCAGTGACCGGTACTGCCAACATTGTAATGGCTGCTGTATTGGCCAAAGGCACAACAACGATATACAATGCAGCTTGTGAGCCTTATTTACAGCAATTATGTAAGATGCTAAACCGCATGGGAGCAAAAATATCCGGTATTGGATCTAATTTGTTGACCATAGAAGGTGTAGAACGTCTTGGCGGTACTTCACACCGTATGTTGCCCGATATGATTGAAATAGGTTCCTTCATCGGATTGGCAGCAATGACAGGTTCGGAAATTACAATTAAGGACGTCTGTTTTGAAGAACTTGGTGTTATCCCATCTGTATTTTCGCGCTTGGGTATCAAGTTTGAATTACGTGGTGACGATATTTTTATTCCTGCACAAGACTCCTATGAGATTGATACATTTATAGATGGATCTATTCTGACGATTTCGGATGCACCCTGGCCAGGTTTTACGCCAGATTTATTGAGTATAGTGCTCGTGGTAGCAACGCAGGCAAAAGGAAATGTATTGATCCACCAAAAAATGTTCGAGAGCCGTTTGTTCTTCGTGGACAAATTGATTGATATGGGGGCTCAGATTATTTTGTGTGACCCACATCGCGCCACGGTTATTGGATTGAACAAATCACATTACCTGAGAGGTATTGAAATGACTTCCCCTGATATCCGTGCCGGAGTATCCCTACTCATTGCAGCCTTATCGGCAAAAGGAAAGTCTGTGATCCACAACATCGAACAAATTGAACGCGGCTATCAAGATATCGAAGAGCGCTTACGGAAATTAGGTGCAGATATTAAACGTATCGACGCCGAACCAAAAGGACATTAAATAACCTGATGAGCCCGAGTGGCAAATCGAAGAAAAAAAGCTCCAGAAATAATATCTGGAGCTTTTTTGTGATATATGCAGCAAATAAGGTAAATTTGTACAAAATACATTTAAACAAAAATAGATATGATAAAATATCTAATAAAGTACGCCCTATCTCTCCCTTTATTTGGCCTATCACTACTTTTTTGTAATTGTCAATCTTCTACCCCCAAAGAAGTTAAATTACACGAAGAATCCAATACAACAACTGACATCCGTTCTTCAAAACGTATCAATGCTGCGGTAATCGAACAAAAAGTTACCTTTCCGAATATGCCTTTTGCTGAACTCCTCAGGTTGATGAATCTGAATAAAGAGAGCTCACCTGCCGTTCTGTGGAAAACGATATCCGCACTGCCCGAATCCCAAAAAAAGGAGGCAGATAGCTTTGATATAGGAAATCCCCTCCAACGCATGGAACTTATGCTTGTTCCCTTACGCAAGATGGAAATTAGATTTGATCAACAACAAGCAAAATCCATTGCTGAAGGTTTAACCTATCAGTTGCAAAATTATGTGAATTACAGTAAAGGTACAGGAGAAGGCTTTTTAGCAAATCGAGAAAATGAGGATATTAATATTTCCCTTAACTTTCCAGAGGGAATTTCCCATGGGTTTGCCAAAGTGCAGATACGAATAAATCCCAAAGACTATATGATCGACAAAACGGGGAAAACAAAAGTAATTGCCGGCATTACCTGCCAACAGGCCATTTACAATAAAATTGATCCGAAGGATAAAGCACTTCCTAAATTTGTCATTTGGAAAAGTCCACGGATTCCAAAAGGAATTAATAGGCTGCATCCTTATGTGTTTGATGAAAACGAAGGGATTCTCGAAATTGATGCCTATCTTAAGGATGACGAGAATTCACTACTGCGTTTTACAACAACAGCTGTCGTTGAAAAGCAATTTGGACCCAAAGAATTTGAAGTGACAAAAATGCGTACCAGGGCTGATGGCCCCAGTGATCAAAATAGCGTCGAACAAAGGGTGCTTGATGTCGTGTTTCATTAGTACGTCAAATAAAAAAACGGAGTTGATCAATAATCAACTCCGTTTTTTTATTTGATTTAGGTAAAATCTACATTAAAGGAGCAGGAGCTTCTTCTTCAAATAAAGGAAATTCTTTGATAATATTATACCAAGTAATCACCTTTTTAATATCCGATGAATAGACACGTGATTCATCATGGCCGGGAGCTACTTCACGGAAGAAATTTCTCAACGTTTCGCCATCTGATTTCGTATCCGGTAAAGCAATTCCTTTCTCTTTGATTGTTTCAAAAATATTCAATAACCGAATTTCTTCTTCTTCACCATAAATTGTGATGTCTTCCAAAGTAGCCATTTTTGTCGAAGATAAACTGACTACAGTTTTAATTTTTGCCTGATCAAGGGTTTCTAAAATAAAACCTCCTTTATTTTGTCCAACCAATTTGAACAATCCTGGTTTACCAGTTACGGATACTAATGCTCTTAAATTCATTTTAACTATATTTAAATCTCCAAGAATTAATCTTCGATAACTTCAATTGATAAGATACGGTCACCCTGTCTGATATCGTCAACAATATCCACATTCTCAGTTACCTTTCCAAAACAGGTATGGTTACGATCCAGGTGAGCAGTGTTATTGCGGCTATGGCAGATGAAAAATTGAGAACCTCCTGTATTACGGCCAGCGTGAGCCATAGATAATACACCTCTATCGTGATATTGGTTTTCGCCAGTCAGTTCACAGTCAATTTTATAACCAGGACCACCTGTTCCCGGTGTGCCTGCGGCACCTTCTCGTGAATTTGGACAACCACCCTGGATCACGAAATCAGGAATCACGCGGTGAAATGCTAATCCATCATAATATCCTGATTTAGCAAGTTTAATAAAATTGGCTACTGTATTTGGAGCATCAGCTGTGTAGAACTCCACAGTCATGTCGCCTTTTTCTGTTTTAATGATCGCTTTACTCATATTCAAAAAATTTTTATGAAGTACAAAGATAACGTTTCAGAGTGAAATGTGAAGTAAATCCCTATTGCCAATTTTTTTTAATTGATAGATTGTTTATTTCTCAGGATATTAAGTAGCTTTTTTTGTATATTTATGTACGCTAGCCTTTTATAACTTAACTGCAAATGCCAAACTCGTACAAACTAGTCATTCGGGATTGGGCTGAGGCCGATCGCCCGAGGGAGAAACTTTTGAAGCAAGGTCGTAGGGCACTTACAGATGCCGAATTATTAGCGATCTTGATTGGCTCTGGATCCAAAAATGAAAGTGCCGTAGAATTGTGTCGGCGTATATTAGCTGATGCCAATAACAGCCTGCAGACACTTTCCACAATGGATGTCGCAGAACTGAGCAGGTATAGAGGCATAGGAGAAGCAAAAGCCATTTCCATTCTTGCCGCCTTGGAGCTCGCTCGTCGCAAAAACGAACTCCCCGCCGAAGAGCGTAAACAGGTGACCAGTAGTCGCTATGTATATACCCTTATGAAACCAATATTACAAGACCTCCCGCATGAGGAATTTTGGACAATGTATTTGAATACCGCATATAAAATATTGGACAAGCAGCTCATTGGCCGTGGCGGTAATGATTTTACGCCAGTTGATGTCCGAATAATCTTACGAACGGCAATCAGCCTCAAAGCACACGCCATTATACTTATTCACAACCATCCTTCAGGTACTTTGTATCCGAGCAATGCTGACAAAATCCTGACGCAAAAAATTGTCGAAGCCTCTAAAATTATGGATATTAGAGTTGCCGATCATTTAATCTTTACCGATAACGGATATTACAGTTTTAAAGATGAGGGTATCATCGACTAGTTATAGTATGCTTAGTATGGACAAAAACAGTATTGATAGATTCACAGACAGGGTTGTCGATTATGAAAAATTTAGACCTAATTACCCCAAGGAGATTATTCAGGTGCTAAAAGAACAGATCGGGTTACATAAGAAATGGTTGGTTGCCGATATTGGCAGCGGCACCGGGCTCTCTACCCAACTCTTTCTCGAAAATGGAAATGACGTTTTTGCCGTAGAACCCAATCGTGAAATGCGTGAATCTTTGTTGCATCATTTTAAAACCCATAGGAATCTAATTGCAGTGAATGCCACCGCCGAAGACACGACCATTGAGTCCGGATGTGTTGATCTTATTTTTGCCGGACAATCGTTCCATTGGTTCGACCGGCAGGCCTGTCGAAAAGAGTTTGACCGTATTCTTACTGAAAATGGACATATGGTAATCGTCTGGAACCAGCGCGATCCCACGGATGCCTTTCAGCAAGAGTATGAACATTTTTTACGCAGTCATATCCCCAGTTATCAGCCGGTCAGCCACAAAAATATTGGTGATGACGATCTTAAACACTTTTTTGGAACCCGGGCAATGAAAAAGATAACTTTGCCAAATCAACAGATCTTAGACCTCCGATCTTTTTTGGGAAGAGTGCGTTCATCCTCCTATTTCCCAAAAGAACAAGACAAAAATAAAACGTTATATGATGATCTCCGTATTCTCTTTGATAAGTACGCAATCTCCGATCGTATCGTATTCAAGTATATAACTGAAATATATATCAGTTAACTCCGACAACAGAATCTGTAAGGCCTTTTTAATTACATAGGAACTGAAAAGTGAAATTTCCTTTAGTTAAAAATGTGTTAAACATGAGGCGCTAAGGGGGGGATGGCATTTTATTTGGACGTAATTCAACGAAAGAAAAAAGAGATATGTTAGGAGTTGAATTAATAATATTTAGACGTTGCTTACTGTTGGTGCTGATTGTAGTAGGCGGAATCCATAGTGTAATAGCGCAACAGATGCATGCTTTTTATAACTCAGTACCTGAATTTCATGGAGTATATCGCTGGTTAGATCCATTCTTTCCTTTAAACCCACAAGTCGACAGGGGGAATCTTAATGTAATTCACGAGGATGATACTGAAAATCACGATAAAACAATAAGTGCAACCGACAAAAAGCGTTTTAAAGGTAGGGTGAGTGACCAAGTATATGAAGGTTCGGAAGTAATCAGTAGCCCCGCAAAATCAGTTGAAAATATCACCTATAGTTCCTCCAGCTCAACCACTAGGTATCGCGTCGCTATCGATCGACGTACAGACGAGCAATACCTCGGCAAACCTGTATTTGTAGATGCCAGAGGAGTAAAATATATAATCGATTCGAAGTACAGAAAACAGATCGTAGAATGATGGCTACGGCGCGTTAATAGCTAGTTCGTTGCTGTGTGATATACGATAAAGAAAGCGGATAAATTAACAAAAGCGTTTAAGATAACACATGAAAGCCAAAGTTATCGCAGCAACTCCATTAAATAGCTTTTATCCAGATAAAAGGTATCCAAGCTGCCGCCTTCATCCAGAATACTTTTGCTTATTTCCTTTTTATGCTGCTGTAAGGTCTGAATTTTATCTTCAACGGTATTCGGGCTGATTAACCGAACTGCAGTTACCGTTTTTTGCTGCCCCATGCGATAAATCCTGTCAATGGCCTGTTGTTCGACTGCAGGATTCCACCAAGGATCCACCAGATACACCACATCGGCAGCGACAAGATTGAGTCCAGTGCCCCCTGCTTTCAGGCTCACCAGAAAAACAGGTATATCCTTATTGTACTGGAAATCGCTAACCAGCTGACCTCGATTTTTGGATTTCCCTGTGAGCATCAATGAACGGATACCCCGTTTATCCAAAGCCTCTTTAATCAGGTTGAGCATCGTTACGAATTGTGAAAATACGATCATTTTATGCTGCTCTTTTTTATGCACAATCTGCTCCATAAGCATTTCAATTTTGGCAGAGTCCTCCGTGGATGTCAGCTCTTCATTTTGGAGCAGTTTGCTCGAGTTACATATCTGGCGCAATCTGGTTAAACCTTTCAATACATGCATAGGGCTTTTTCTGATTTCATCTCCATCTTTGGCCGAGATAAATTCGCGGAACTCCTTTTCATAAAGATCATAAATTCGCCGTTGAGCACTTTTCATTTCACAGTAAAGAACCAGTTCATTCTTCGCTGGAAGATCACGTAATACATCCTGCTTTGTTCGGCGCAGAATAAAAGGCTTTACTTTTTCTTTCAGCATTTCTTTTCTCTTGCGGTCGTGGAAGGCGTCTATAGGGGTGGTGTAAACATCTTTGAAGTACTTTTTACTTCCTAGTAAACCGGGCACAATAAAGGAAATCTGCGCATAGAGATCCATTGTGTTATTTTCGATAGGGGTTCCTGTCAAAATAATACGATTTCTTGATTGTAGTAAGTTTACTGTTTTATAACGCTGAGAATCTGGATTTTTTATTTGCTGCGATTCATCCAATATAACATAATTGAACTTTATTTTTTTCAGCATATTGATCGCTGTCAACAGGTTGTGATAAGAAATTAAAATCAAGTCATAGGATTCAGGCTGCCGCGCTTTTTGTAGGCTATTTGGACCATCGACAACGAGCGTTTCAAAAGACGGAAGAAATTGCTGAATTTCGTGCTGCCAGTTGAAGATTAAGGTCGTGGGAAGTACCAGTAAAGTTGCTGCAGTTTGTCCCCGTCCTTTTTGAGTAGCCAAGAAAGCTAAAATTTGGATAGTTTTGCCGAGCCCCATATCATCGGCAAGACAGCCTCCAAAGTTAAGCCCATCCAAAAAATGCAACCATTGTACTCCCTCTTGCTGATAGGGGCGTAGATTTCCAACAAAGGATGAAGGAATCTGAAGTTTGGAGAACGAAGAAAAATTAGTGAGTCGACTTCTCAGCATGCTAAGCTCTGCCACTACGGTAGGATCTATCTCAGACTGCTCAAAAAGATGGTCAATCTCATTAAATTTATATTTTGGAATTTCAATGAAATCATCCGTGATCGTTTCGGCGGCATTAAAATAAGCTTCAAATTTATCGAGCCACTCCTGCGGTAAAATTCCCTGGGTGCCATCGTCTAACGTGATAAACTGCGAACGGTTCCGTACGGCCTTTTCGAGTTTTTTAAGCGAAACGCTCTTAGGACCAAATTTAACCTGTATATGGGCATTGAACCAGTTTTGACCACTCAGTACCTCGATATGTATTTTACCTTTAAAACGACTTAATTTATTCCCCCGAAGGGCATTAAATCCAATGATCTGTATACCGTGATGCTGCCATTCATCGAAAGCATCTAAAAACCAGTCTTTATCTAGAAAATAGCGGCGATGGAGATAAAAATGCTGGAAGCTTCCATCGTGCATCTGTTCCTCAAAATACGGATGTTGCTTCAGTAAAAGCGAAATTATGTTAGTTTCTGATTCGCGCTTCCGATCGACCAAAAACTGGTTGCCCTTACTATCCGTTCCAAATATGTTTCGTTTGCTTAAAATAGGAATTTCGACCTCTCCATAACGCATTACTGGAATAAGGTTGACAAAATCGGCTGACTCTTCAAGAAATAGGATCGGTTGCATATCTTGATAATACAGAGTTTCCTTTAACTGCGGCTTGCTCGCTTTAGGAATATCCCGGAAATGCAAGTCCACCGAATGCGAGAGCGGTTCCAAAAATAAGCTGTTGAATTCTTTGAATTTCCGCTGATGAATCAACAACTGCTCACCCTTGTTGCTAAACAAACGTATCAACTTGAGGTGAAGCTTATTTTCAATCAGAAAAAGCTGATTTCTGATGAAGATGAAATGATCCAAAAGAATAACTAAATCCTGTAAACTGTAGGCTATGGCATGGATATGAATTTCTCCCTGAATAGCATAAAATGAGCCTTTTTTTGTAATAAAGAGCTTAATATCACCTTTCTTCAGACTAAGCTGAACTGCTGATAGGGAGGAGGCTGTTATATTTTCATATTGTTCATAATCATGTAGGTAAAAATCCATCCGTAGCGGGTTTTTTGCAATTGCCTTCAGGCTGGACATAATTTCCAAATCTTGTTGCACTACCTGCGAAAGCTGAAGCACAGCCGTGTAAAATTGCATTTCCTCTATTGAGCGGCTCCGCCAGACACATGTTTGGATATCACCATCAGAAATCGGGTTTTTGAGCATTCCGGATTTCGTTAATGAAGCCTGACAGAGGAGCACCTGCAGATTTTTGTAATACCGATTGCGTGTTAATACAACAAAATAATGCAGCTGTTCGATAGGAGTTTTGCTTTTCGGGGTAAGAGATTCCGCCACCAGATCGAAGTCATCAATGGATGTTAACTGTTTGTCTTTCAGTGAGAAGTCCAGTTTACCCGCTTTGATATGCGCAGAAAAATAATTTTCTAGAGCCGGTTCATCTTCCAGTCCATATTGTGCCGCAACTTTTTTCAGGAGATCTTTGTACCGATTGGCGTCAAAGAATGCCAGCCAATTTTCCTGCATGAATAATTTACTTAAAGCCGCCTTTTGATGACGACAAAATCCTGTATGGAGACAGTTGCAGAATACGGCTGTCGCCGGAGCGGTATGGATAATCATCACCTCAAAGTCGTTATAATTTTCCTGTACACGAAACGTTGCCTGATTGATCTCCATCTCCAGTGCATTCACCTTGAAATGAGAGAGTGTCAAGTCCATCCAAGGAAAATAAGAATGCCGGCTTACTTTGTTGAAATCAATATCGGTCAATACATGCTGATGAAACTCCATACGACTTGATTAAAAGTTAAAACTCATACCCCCATAATAATTACGCAAGGGGGCAGGATTAAAATAGCGGCCCCCAAAGGCATTGATATCGTTTCCAAGACTATATTTTTCATTCAGCAGATTGTCTGCACCTCCAAAAAGTCTGATTTGATACCAGGATCCGACAGATTTTGTCCAAGATAATTTGCCCTGCAAAAGATGATACCGTTTGGCATAAACAGAATTTGCATCATCCAATGGTATTGCTGCGGTTAGATTAGACAGAAGGTCGAATCGAAATTGATTCGGAAAAAGTATATTCAATGAATTCACCCATACTGTTTTCGGAACCGCAGGAAGCTTATTACCCTGATAATTTTTGTCGCCCACCTGATAGGTTCTAAAACTGTAATCATTGAAGGAAAAATTACTGGCGAACTGTAGGCTACGGACAACACCGGACACTTGTGGTGTGATCAAATAGAGCAGTATTGATGCTTCTAACCCCTTTTGGTCTATTTTACCCGCATTTTGGAAATATTCAGCACCATTTTCCCTGAGCTGTCTGATAATGGCGTTGTCCATTTGATACGTGTAGGCCGCAGCATCTAAAACAACCCGGCGATTCCACAAATGCAAGCGCAACCCCAATTCATGATTCGTACCGGTTTCAGGCTTGAGTAGCGTATTAATTGAATTATCCGATGAACGGACCTCCGCAACAGTTGGTGTAGAGAACCCTTTGGAGATTGACGCCCTCAGTGCAAACATGGGTGTAATTAAATAGGATAAAGCTGCTCTAGGCATCCAGGTACTCCCAAAATCAATGTTTGCTTTGTCTTCCTGTTCAACAGGAAAATATTGTCGGTAGCCAATTTTACTCTCATTTAATCCGAGCGAAAGCTCTAATTGAAGACGCTCGAGCCATTCCAGTTGGGTGCGGGCAAAAAATGATTGTTGGCTGTTATCCAACTTGTCCTTAGCCTGCGGGTTGGTGGCGACACCTTTTTCATTATCATAGTTGTCAACAGCATACCAGCCTTTTTGTGCTTCCAGGCCGAGCTGCAGCTCATATTTTAAATCCTTGCCCAATAGATCGGCATAAGATAAATATAAGCGCGTTCCCAGGTTTTTCTCGTCTCGTTTCTCGTAATTGGTGATGAACGGATTTTTGATCTGATTTGACGAACCAAATATACTGGCAAATAAGGTCATTTTAGAGCTGAGACGCGTTTGGTTGCTGAGTCCACCAAAGAACGTTTTATCGTAGATAGCCGCTTTTTGCTCAACAGACCCAGGATTTGGCCCGCCCTTCGGCCTAGCCTGCCTGCGGTCAGTTTCCATTTGTACGGCGGTGAGACCCCCAGGAGTCTGATAGCCAAGATCCGAATAAAACCCGGTGAATTTTAATTCGGAAGTTTTGGCGTACTGCCAATTGTAATTGAGCTGAATATTCTTTTTGTTTAAAGCCGAATTTTGTCTATATCCATCACTTCGGGTCCAGCTCTGATTGATGGCTAACTGCTGTGTCTGGCTAAAGGGTAATATGGTGTTAAGCTGTTCTTGAAAAAGACCATAAGAGCCGCCGGTCAGTTGCAGGTTGACTTCCGGTTTGGAAGATTGGTCAAATCCCTTACTGTATAAAGAGACTACACCACCCGAATTAGCACCGTAGATCGATCCATCGGGACCTTTTAAGATATTGATCTGGCCCAATGCATACGGATCGATCAAATTAAGATAGGTATTTCCACCAGCATCAGTAAGAGGAAAGTCGTCCAAGTAGATTTTGACATTACGAACACCAAAAGGTGAACGGATCATACTGCCGCGGAGTGCAAGTCGATAACTTCCAGGAGAGCGTTCTTCCATCCGTAATCCTGGTACCCTGTTCAATGCCGATACAAGGCTGGGAGATTGCTGGGATTGGATCATTTGGCGGCTCAGCACAGCGGCCGAGGAGGTCAGTCGTAGTAGCGGTTGTTTATTGAAGTAGGCTTTAACCTCTACCTGTTCAAGCCTATTCGTCGCTGTATCTACTTCCTGAGCATATAATTTTCCGCATAAACCAAGGGCGGCGAACATGTAATATCTTTTCATCGTTGTTAGATCGGCTTAGTCTGCAAATTCCTGACTGAAATAAATTTCAAAAATCTGCTTTTTCTTATTGTATTTTAGGCATTGAAAATTGGCATAAACAGCGCTTGTTGGTACACAAACACTATTGGCCATCGTGGCTTTTGTAAAATCTTTGTTGAGACAGCCCCGCCGCAAATCAAAATTTTTATTCGTAGAAACATCAGTTACCGCAAAGGAATTGTCGTCTATCAGGTAATTGGAGTTGTTTAATCGAATATACTCCTCTTGATAAATCAGTTCTGAAGCAACGAGATAATCGAGCGATGCCAAGCTGGATGAACAATCCAGGTTTTTAAGGGTATTGACAACTTTTAACTCCTTATAAAATGTACCGAATGATTTATTCTTGTGATTAAAAAGGACTATTTCGATACGATGACTGTCTTTGTTGTACAATATATAGCCAAAGTCACCGGGGCCATTATCGAAAATATTCCCTTTAGCGATTGCTAAAACAACCAAGTTAGGATGCCCAAGAAAATAATCCTTTTGATCCGCCTTTAGTGTCGCCGATAACTTCCGATGCAATTTATCAAATAAGCCGTCGTCGTTCATTTTTAATAACTGCTGCGTTTGTTCTTTTATTCTATCTGAAAAAAGTGGGCTATCGTAACTTGAAGTATCCAATGGAAGTGTTGGAGATACAGCAGGTGCTACTTGTTCTTTCTTTCCTTCATCGCTTTTTAGTGTTGTTGGCCTGTTTACCGGATAACACGAAACAAGACCCAATAATAATAGAATGTATAGAAAAAAGATTTTTAAATTCATGATGAAGTACCGTCAAAGTCTATTCAGTCACTCTTTGCGAAGGGAAAGAATAAAAACATCGGCTAATTTAGTTATTTTATGGTAAATGAGGATACCCCCTCATGGTCGGATTAGAAGGCTTCATTTAGCCCTAAAAAGAATCCTCGGGAGCCATATTTTCCAAAGGCATAATCTAGACATAGATTTGTGCGTGTTGCTTTATTAAACAGCACCCGCAATCCGGCACCGCCACCAGGCTGCCACCGTTCAAAAAGTTTGGTGCCCAGTTCATCGCTGGCTGTCTGTAGGTTAAAAAATGCAGCTCCGCTTAGAAAGCGATTCTTGAGAATTGGAAACCGGTATTCTGTTTCAGCATAACCGAAAGAAATTCCTTTGAAGTAACCAATGGTATAACCGCGGCCACTTCTAACAGCAACGTCCCTTCCTGTTCCAGGTAGGTCAAAGTAGGGAAGTGTGCCACCAAGTCTGTACGAACCCCAATACCAAAAAGCCAGGACATGGGCAGGGTCGGACGGAGATAAGCTAAAGTACTTTCTGAAGTCGGTAGTAAGCTGCACAGCACTTTTGCTACTGCCCAGCAGCGTTGTATTCCATCGCACACCTATATCGGAATAGATTCCTTTATAAGGCCTATTGGGGTTATCCCTTGTCATATATTGCATATTGAGCAGGAGTCCATTGGAATTGTAACTGTCGGGTTCGAAGCCGTGTTTTTCAGTATAGATTGTATTGGGTGTAACGTTGCCATTAGGACCGCTACTGTTTATTTTACGGCGTAGGTCAAAAGCCAGTCCTGCCCCGACAAAGAGATTGTCGGCAATGCGCTTATAGACTTTTTCGTTAAATGTAAATGCATTATATTTTGCCCCATACTTCTTATGCTCTGGGTTGGCAAGGATCTCCTCATCTGCATTGTTCCATTTGCCCTGGGGAGTCATACCCAATCCAGCGTCTAAAGCGACCATTTTAACAAGCGCAAAAGCACCCTGGAAATTTAACTTATTGTTCGGTGTAAACACATTGTGACTGATATAGAACACCATGATATTTTTTGTGGTGATTGAGGCCGATGTCGCGGCAATTGACATGGTCGTTGTTTTTGGATCTCCGAGTATCTTCCCGGCGACAGCCTTGACGCCAATCTGACCACCAATGGTCGGATTGTATGCAATATTGGGCATTAAGGTAATAGGCGAACGTTTGCTGGCATGGGCCTTCTTTCGTTTGGGATGGATAATTCTTCCGATTAGATCAGAAATATCATATTGACGCGCCAGAGCTGAGTCGCGCTGATCTTTATACTGCGCAATAGAATCTGTATTTGTATCGGTTTGAGCGCGAAGCAGTGTCGGGATTAAGATTAAAAGCATACCTAAAAAAGCGTGTCGGAGGAAGTCGTTATAACGTAAAAGTTGATGCATACCTTTGAATTTATCTTAAAAATAAACGTTAAAAAAAATAAAAAGTTTTCCAGCGGCTGAAAGCTGTCTTCTTTTTGCCATGTGAACGATGGTCAATAGCAACGGGGCAATAGGGATATTTTTGTTGTCAAGCTGGAATATTAAACTTGCAAATCACAACAAATTTATCTTAGTTTGATTATTTAAATTAGGATATGATAGGACGTACGATATTTAATTACGGATTGTCCCTGCTTTTATTGACAGGGGCGGCTCATGCCCAAGAGTTGTATACACCAAGAAATATTCAGCAAGCGATTGAAAAGGGAACCCGAACCACGACGGGTCTACCGGGAAAAAATTATTGGCAAAATTTTGGGAAATATGACGTGCGGGTAAAATTGGACCCGGACACAAAGATAGTAAGTGGAACAGAGACCATCTTGTACAGCAATAATAGTCCAGATACACTGAAAAGCATAGCGATTCGATTTGTCAATAATGTTCATAAACCCAATGCAGTGCGTGCGGCGTACGCTTCGGACGATTACCTGACTTCGGGGCTGGAGATTAAGTCGTTTAAATTGAATGGTCAAGTTTATGAAGTGAACAGCAAAGATTGGGGAACTGTAAAGTTAGCCGATTTTGGACAGAAAATCCTTCCGGGAACTACTGCAACATTGGATATCAGCTGGGAATATCCGCTTTCTATAGAGAGTGACCGGGAAGGGCTGCTGAATGCCTCTACCTTCTATTGCGCTTATTCCTATCCACGTGTGTCTGTATATGACGATTACAATGGCTGGGATCTCCTGGAACACAATGGGCGGCAGGAATTCTACAATGGGTTCAACGATTACCAATTTGAGATATCCGTTCCTAAGAACTTTGTCGTTTGGGCGACAGGTGAATTGACAAATGCTGCCGATGTACTACAAAAACCAGTTTTGGAACGTTTCGAAAAATCTAAACTCAGCGATACCCCGATACATATCGCGACAGATGCGGAAATGAAATCGGGGAAAGTGACAGCACAACAAGCGTGGAATACGTGGAAATTCAAAGCAACCTATGTCCCTGATTTTTGTTTCAGCGTGAGTGACAATTACATCTGGGATGGGGGAAGTGTAGATCTGGGGAGTAAACGCGTCAGTGTACAGTCCAGCTATGTTGCCGGCACGCCAGATTTTGAACATTATATTGGTTGGCAGCAATACTGTATCGACTGGTTTTCCAAAAACTGGCCCGGAGTCACCTATCCCTACCCAACGATGACGGCGGTTCAGGGATTTGCCGATATGGAATATCCGATGATGATCAACGATTCGAGCGTACCTGATAATCTTGTGGATGCACGACAAACGGCGGACCACGAAATTGCCCATACTTATTTCCCTTTTTACATGGGTATCAATGAGACGCGGTATGGTTATATGGACGAAGGCTGGGCTACGGCATTGGAATTCTGGATTGGGAACGCAGAGATAGGTGCCGAAAAAAACAAAGCGCTTTTTAAGGATGCCCGCGTAAAGCGCTATATTTTGGACCCCGCTACAGAAGAAGACCAACCCTTGATTACCATGACTTCTCAGTTAAGTGGTTTAGGCTACGGTAACAATGCCTATATTAAAGCGGCATTATCCTACATTGCACTACGGGATTATCTTGGGGATGAATTGTTTAAAAAGGCATTGCACCATTATATGGGGCTATGGCATGGAAAACATCCTACGCCTTGGGACTTCTTTTATAGCATTAATGCCGGAGCAGGACAGAATTTAAACTGGTATTGGAAAAATTGGTATTTCAGCAATCATTACATCGATCTTAAGGTAGATAGCTTTAAGCGACTGAGCAGCAAAAATACCCTCACCGTCTCCAATGTGGGCGGATTTGCAATTCCATTTGATGTAGTGATAACCTATACAGATGGATCTATAGAAACAAGACATCAAACACCAGCGGTTTGGCAGCCCAATGAAAAGCAGGTAACGATATCCTGGTCCTCTGCTAAACAAGCCAAGCATATTACATTGGATGGAGGTATTTTTATGGATTATACCCCTAAAGATAATAGTTTGGACAACTTATAGTAGTCCAGTCGCTCGTGTCAGCTTTTATGTTTCAAAAAGGTTGACGCGATTGATGCCTGATTCCCAATAGAAGAATCTAATTTTGTGCCCTATGTCCAATGTAACCAATAGGGGGGCGTGCTCACGTGTAACTGGTATGTACGATTATTAACGACGAGGGTTAGGGTTGATCGATGGTTCTAAATGTCAGATTAATCCGTGCGCCGAAAGCCTTTTTTGTAGGTGGAAGTCGATGCAGCCAATAGGTTTGCGTCAGATCTTTCATGACCAAAAGACTGCCATGTCCTAGAATGATATCTATTTTTTCCTTACTGGTCTTATGCTTAAAAGCAAATTTGCGTTCAGCACCAAAGCTTAGCGAAGCAATTGCCCCATTTTTTTTAAGATCTTTCTCCGCGTCACTGTGCCAGGCCATACCTTCGTCGCCATTATGATAAAGATTCAACAGACAGGAATTATATGTTTCCAGTGTCTGTTTTTCCGCTATTTTTTTCAGCTCAAGAAGTTCCTTTGTCCACGGAAGCGCCTTTTTGGTGGTATTAGAATAACTATATTCGAACGCATCATCCCCATACCAGGCCACTTTTCGTTTGGTGATTATTTCATTTCCAAAAATAACGGCCCGATCGTTTACCCATTCAATTGACTCCATGAGTCTATCAAAATAGCGGTTTGCCTCCAGCACAGATAATATTTTGCCATAATAATTGACAGTACCGTCGTAAGGGAGTAAATTTCTATTGCCATCGAAGAGATTGTCGAAAAGTTCCATATTAGTATCTTTTTTTCTAAACAGCTGTATGAAAGCTCTCCCATCCGATCATCGCTGTCTTTCGCATCGGATCCCATCGATAGCCACCAAACATACCGCTGTTTTGTATCACACGGTGGCAGGGGATAAGGTAAGCAATAGGATTACTTCCAATAGCAGTACCAACGGCGCGGGAGGCTTTTGGGTTACCTATTTGAGAAGCAATAGCACCATAAGTGCTCAAGTTACCCATCGGAATTTTTAACAAGGCTTCCCAAACTTTCAATTGAAAGTCAGTTCCTTTTAAATGTAATTTTACCTGGCGGATATCTTTATTTTGAGGGTTTAATGCCTTAAGGGCACTATCGTGCATGCCATTCCCCTGTTGAAAATAGGTTGCTTTGGGGAATCGTTGCTGGAGCGATACAAGGGCTTGAGTCTGATCATCTGCATAGGCAATATGGCAAACACCTTTTGGTGTGGACGCAATGAGCATGGTACCAAATAAGCTTTCATAATAATCGTACAATATAATTAGATTGGCGCCCTCATTTTTATATTCGGCCGGAGTCATTCCCTCGATATTGATAAATAGTTCATGAAGTCTGCTGCTACTGGACAGACCAAGCTGGAATGTCGTTTCGGCAATAGTACTTTCCTTGAGCAATGATTTCGCGTGATTTAAACTTACATATTGCAAGAATTTTTTGGGGCTCGTTCCTGCCCAAGCGGTAAACATGCGTTGAAAATGAGCTTCACTCATATAAACATGTGAAGCAATCTGACCCAATGTAGGCTGTATCTTAAAGTTCTCCTGTAAGAAATGTATCGCCTTGGCGATACGTTGAAAATCCACTTCTTGTTGAATAGTCATGATTGTTCATTTAATTTATACAAAGTTGCTAAAAAGAAGAAGCCTACAAAATCCGATTTATGCTAAATTACAGGTGGGATGAAGTCGATTTGTCTGAATGACCCAAGGACTTGTCCGGTGCGACAATGTCTCGGATCAGTTGTTTGAGCTCTTTTATTTCGGGGAAACGACCGGCTCTTTTTCGATCAAAGATCTCGTTGTCCGCCACGCGTACGGTATAACGTCCCGCAATTTCGCTGGGAACGAGCATTACCCCGTGGATATCTTCCGTAAACGAACTCAGCAACTCCTGCGCCATATAGGCGGCGCGAAGCATCCAATTGCATTTTGGACAATATTCAATTTCGATAACAGGTTTTGTTGCCATGCGTTAAGTTGAGGTACATTGTTTTGTTTCAAACAAATTTATTGATCCTACTGTTGGAATCAAAGCTATTTTTGTCATAGAAATTTCGAGATTGTCGTAATTCCAGCTTTTTAATATACCTACAGGCCATTCCATTATCCAGACAAAGCGCTCAACAGAATGGCTTGTAGGTATATGGAATAGCCTGTATTTGTTTGGTATTGTTACGCTGTCATTTGGTAGTTTAGCCAATTTTCAGTGACGTCATCGTTAGCGATCCTGCCACAGAATTGTCGTTGAAAAGAAAGAGTTCTTCATTTTTATCCTGTAAGCCCAACGTATAGATTAATGGCAGGTAATGTTCAGGCGTTGGAATTGCCAAGTCAAACTCTTTACCCTGTTTTCTAAAATCAATTAAAGCCTGGTGATTGCCGTCCTGTATAAATTTTTTCATTTTTTCATTGGCTATTGTAGCCCACTCAAAGGCATAACCAGTTGTATTCAGCTTGTCCCAGGCCACCATCCGCAGATTGTGCACCATATTTCCGCTGCCGATAATCAGAACACCTTTTTTCCGTAGCTCGGTTAATTGCTGTGCAATCTCATAATGGTATGCAGCCGGCTTCGTATAATCGATGCTCATTTGAATAATGGGTACATCTGCATTGGGATAAAGATGTTTAACAACTGACCAAGATCCATGATCCAGTCCCCATTTATCGTCTAGGTGAATATCCGCTTTGCTGACAATACGCTGCGTTTCTGCAGCGAGTGCCGGACTTCCGGGGGCTGGATATTGCACATCAAATAAAGCTTGAGGAAAGCCGCCAAAATCATGTATGGTGGCCGGATGTTCCATCGCTGTGACAAATGTTCCACGTGTTTCCCAGTGTGCAGAGACCACGAGAATTGCCTTAGGCTTCTCGAAAGTCTGGCCTATTTTTTTGAATCCCTGCACAAATTCGTTGTCTTCGATGGCATTCATCGGACTTCCATGGCCTAGAAATAGTACCGGATATTTTTCGGTTGCTTCGAGTTCGCTAGAAAATTTATATAAAGAGCTCACATGGTGTGCTGCACCAACTAAAGGTAATGTTGCCATAATTTTAATAAAATCCTTTCTACGCATTTAATATATTGTAATAGCGTCAATTTTCTGTACAAAGGTAAAAGCTGGGGGTGAGGCAGGGGTATAATAATCTGTTCAAACTGTTGTACTATTCGGAAATAAGCTTCTGAATTTCATTTCTGAATTCAGAAGGCGTCATGCCAGCTTTCTTTTTGAAGACATTGGTAAAGTAAGCTTTTTCTTGATAGCCCAGTTCAAAGCCAATTTCCGAAATCGTTTTATTCGTTGTCAACAGTAGATTTTTTGCTTCAATCAGTTTCCTAGTTTCAATAATCTCAGAAACGCTTTGTTGTAAGATGCTCTGACAAATTAAATTTAGGTTTCGGGCAGACATAAAAAGCTTCTCCGCATAAAAATTAACGCCTTCCGGTCGTCGATAATTCTCTTCTAAGATCGATAGAAAATTCTTGAAAGTTGTTCCCTGATTTTTTAATTGTTGCTGTGCATCTGGAAATTGCCTTTTCCGTTCAGATTCAATCATCGTAAAAATCGTACTCAACAGTTGCTTAATGACACCATAATCGATAGCCGTCTGCAGCGTTTCCTGCTGCATGAGCTGACACAAGATCGTTAACCTGTCGAAGCAGTAGGGGCTAGCGAAGCTCAATGTTGCGTTTTCATGAAAATGAGCGTAGAGTTGGAAGGTAGTTTCGGGAATAAATTCGCTCTTGAAACGAATCACCCAAAATTCAATACGATTATTATTTAAAAGAGGTTTTACGCGATGGTTTTTGCCCTGCGTAACAAAACTTATAAAAGGAGCAGTATACGTTTTCGTTTTAAAGTCAATAAAATGTTCGAGCCTTCCCGCTACGCCAATAATGAGTTCCTCGAAATCATGCTGGTGTATTTCGTTTTTGGATTGCTGAATACGTTGTGCCTCATCGGCTTCGATTTTATAGATTTTGAAAAGTTCGTTCAAAATGAGTAAGAAGATTAATCATCACTATACGAATATACGGTTTCGCTTGCAGATTTTTTACTTTCGTACGTGCAATCGAGTCGCTTGCGATGACCAATTATTCAAACTTCGATTATATGGCATAGTCGCTTCTTTTTCTGTTTCGGATAATGTCCTTTCGGTTTTGCTTTCATCGCTAGGCCATTGCGCTCCAAGTACGGTTGATTTCCGTTACTACTTTCTTATCCCTTAGTGTAGTTTTTGTTTACCTATAACTTAGCCTTAAGTTAGGTTTAGTATAGCTTTTACCTATATTAAACCTAAACTAACCCTAACTAAACCCTAACTAAACCCTAAACTAACGCATGATATGATGTAGCTTTAAATGACCTCCATTGGCCGCCCGACACGACCATGTTTGCAGCCGTTTACGTCCAGCTCGGCGCTGCCTGCTGCATGCAATCAGGGCAAGATACCGGTCATGAGCCCCGGCGGTGTGCCTTTCCAAATACTTCGACTTCTCTAACCATTCCGTCATAGTGCAGCTGCCGGCCGCCCGATACGACCATGTTTGCGGCCGTTTACGTCCAGCTCGGTGCTGCCTGCTGCATGCAATCAGGGCAAGATACCGGTCATGAGCCCCGGCGGTGTGCCTTTCCAAATACTTCGACTTCTCTAACCATTCCGTCATAGCGCAGCTGCCGGCCGCCCGCCCCCCCGCCCGGAGAACCTTTCACCGGCCATCTGCCCCTGCAGTTCCGCTCCGGGAGGGTCCTTTCGAAAAAGAATCTCCCATCCTCACAGCAAGTTATGCCCAAAATGAAATAAATAAGAACAAAAGG
>Ga0308159_1000366_pt1 | contig 112593 bp, 94 predicted proteins | sample PhyCR1_FD_201040 | JGI IMG/M metagenome (GOLD analysis project Ga0308159, IMG submission 201040) | Phyllosphere microbial communities from UC Gill Tract Community Farm, Albany, California, United States - DLSLC.R1 | ecosystem: Host-associated > Plants > Phyllosphere > Unclassified | place: USA...
CTGAAACAGATCCATGAGGACTTGAAAGAATTGGGATTCGAGGGGTCTTACGACAGGGTCGCGGCATTCGCGCGGGTATGGCGGGAGGGTCAAACTGAGCGGGTCAATCCTGCCAGCAAACGAACACACCAGGCGCAAAGCGTGTTGAAACAGGCCTTCCCAGGTCGTTTCGGTTGCCATTACCAAACGGCCCTGTGTGCGTGTAGTGACTTCGCCATCGCGGTGACATGCTTCATGAGCGTTTTTACTGGCGTGTTGGTTTCCACCGAAACTTCACGGATCGCACTCAATACCAACGGCACCGGCGTTTCATCCAGCAGCGTCATCATGTGTGGCTTGAAGTCTTCCGGGACCACTCCCGACTGCAAAATATGTTTCAACGTTTCTGGGCTGAGGATCTTTGCGTAGCTGGTACTGGTAGTCCGGGCGGCAGTGCTCAGTGCTGGCGATTTTTTGGCTCTATCGCTGGCGTCGAAGCCCATGCCGAGAAGTCCCATTACGTGATTGAGCTTGGTATAGCCAAGATCTTCCAGTACGCCAGTTTCCAGCTGATTCACCGTCGTGCGTGACAGGCCGGCCAGCTTTGCCAGTTGCGCCTGGCTGATGCCGAATTCCTTGCGCTTTTGATGGACGTGCATCCCGACTTCACGTAGTTGCATGGTGCAACTCCTAAAATGTTCAGTAAACTGAACACATTATGACCCGTGCCGGGGAATTTTCAAGGAGCACTCGCTCCATCAATTCCCCGCCAACACATCCTTCTTGAACCAATCACTAAGCATCTGCTTCTCGTAGTTGTACATCTCGTTGCGATAACTATTGACGTTCAATTGATAGTTGCGGTCCGCAAGCTCACGCTCGCCGCTGCGCAGCACTTTGCCATCCTGCTCGATGCTGTAGCGCAAGTGGATGCGGGGGAAGTCGTAGCTGCCCTTGGTCACGCGCACGTCGCGGATCGATACGCGCGGGAAGACGTCGCCGGCCAGGTCGATATCGAGGATTTCCACCTTTAAATCCTGGCCTGCGGGCAGCTTGGTGGCCAGTTCTTCGAAGAACTCGCGGAAATTGATTTCCATCGATTTGCGGTCGGTCTCGAAGCGCGGCACGTCGGTCATCTTTTCGGTATTGACGTATGTGACGGTGGCGGTGGCCGAGGCAGTGCCGGCGGCCAGGGCGAGCATGGCAATGACGGCTGGACGGATCAGGTGGTGCATGGCGACTCCCGTAGGTGGGCGTGGTGAAGTCCCCAATATACCCGAAGAATTAGCCGCCGCGCGCTTGGGCGAACTCGTTGAAGGCGGCAATAAAATCCTCGCCCGAACTGTGCAGGCGCGGCGCGCCCACGTCGAAGGTGCAGCGCTGGACCGACGGTGGTGGCGCCAGGCCGGCTGTGGCCAGTGCGTGCTCTGCGCGCAAGGCGCCGAGCATGCCGTCCATCATCATGCGTGGCATGTCGAGGCCGGCGTTGTCGGTGTGGCCGCCGTCGAGCACGCTGGGGGCGAAGGCCAGCGAGCGGGCGCCCTGGCGGATCGCTTCGCGCATTGCCACGCGGGTGGCGCGGCGCAGGCGGTCGCCGTCCAGGGTTTCGGGTTTGCCGAGGCCGATCACCAGCACGGCGCGGGCGGGAATGGTGCCTGGCGGCAGGCTGATCAGGATGGTTTCCATTTCCTGGGCGCGGAAGTCGCCGCTGGCGCGCAGTGCCGTCAACTGGCTGCCCAGCGCGGTGTCGAGGCCGAGCAGGCCGCCGGCCACCGGGGCGCCATCCTGTTCATGCTCGAACATGCAGGCGACGCTGAAGTCAACATCGGCTTGCGCCGGTCCCCAGGCGGCGACATCGAAATCGACGCCGTCCAGCGTGCCGATGGGCAGGCGTTCGGGTGTTGTGTGCGGATCATTCATGGCCAGGCTCCAGGTCAATACGGTTGCTTATCTTAGCGTGTAAAGCCCCCGCGCACCCCTGCCGAAATTTATGGCGCGCGCCATGGCCGAGATGCTCTGTAGCGCTAACATGTGTACTAAAATTACTTAATCAGAAAGACAAACTAACAATGGAGATAGACGATGATGGATTTTACTCGGCGTAATCTGGTCATGACCGCTGGTGGCGTGCTGGCGGCAACGGCCGTGGCCGGCCCCGTGTGGGCCAATCCCGACCGCAAGCTCGGCTACGCGATCGTGGGCCTTGGCGGCTACGGGCTCGGCGTCATCATCCCGCAATTCAAGTATTGCCAGCACAGCAAGCTGGTCGCGCTGGTCAGCGGCGACCCTGTCAAGGCCAAAAAAGTGGCGGGCGAGTATGGCGTGCCGGAATCGAATATCTACGATTACAAGAACTACGACCGCATCAAGGACAATCCCGACATCGACATCGTTTATATCTGCCTGCCGGTATCGATGCACGCCGAATACACGATCCGGGGCGCCAAGGCCGGCAAGCACGTGCTGTGCGAAAAGCCGATGGCGCTGTCGTCGGTCGAGTGCGAATCGATGATCGCCGCCTGCAAGCAGGCTGGAAAAAAATTGATGATCGGCTACCGCTGCCACTTCGAGCCGTTCAACCTCGAAGCGCGGCGGCTGGCGCGCTCGGGCGCGATCGGCAAACTGCGCTATTTCCGTTCCGAGCACGGCTACACCACGGGCGGCAACAACTGGCGCACCAAAAAGGCGATGTCGGGCGGCGGCTCGCTGATGGATATCGGCATTTACGCGCTGCAGGCGGCGCGCTACATGACGGGCGAGGAACCGGTCTCGGTGTATGCCAAGGAAACCACCGACCGGTCCGATCCGCGCTTCCGCGACGTCGAAGACATGGTCGAGTTCCAGCTGGAGTTTCCGTCGGGCGTGATCGGTTCGTGCATGTCGATGTATTCGGCCAACCGCAACCAGTTCCTGCTGATGGGCGACAAGGGCCGCATCGAGATGGAGCCGGCCACCGGCTACCAGGGCCAGAAACTGTGGGTGGGCGACGGGCGCAAGAATGAAATCACGACGCCGCCGAATGCCTCGAGCAACCAGTTTGCAGGCCAGCTCGACCATTTGTCGCAGTGCGTGCTGCAAGACCGCACGCCCATCGTGGCAGGCGAGGAGGGCTTGCGCGATATCCGCATTATCGAAGCGGTGTATCGCTCGGCGCGCGAACACAAGCGTATTGCGCTCAAGTAAGCGCTGAAATAAAACTTACAGGCCGGGTTGTTGATGCAGCCCGGCTTCCTCCGCCAGCTTGATGTCGAGCATCGAGATCACCAGGTCGGCATCGGTCAGCACGTCCTTGAGCGGAAAGCCGTCTTCCATTGCTACCACGGTGCCGGGCGGCACGCGTTCGGTGCTGTCGGCGCCGGGCGGGGTGTTGGGCATGAACGCGAATTGCGGGAAGCGGGTTTTGCCGTGCAGGGCGATGTCGCTCAAGGTGCGCGGCGCCGCGCGCAACAGGCCGTTGCGCACGTGTTGCTGGCGTTCTTCGTGACGCTGCTTGAGCAGGGCGGTCAGGCGCACGATTTCGCCGGCCAGGCGGTCCGATTCGGCCTGGTGTTCGGCCAGTTCGTCGTCGCTCAGCGCTTCTTCCCATTGCGTCAGTTTCAACAGGCCGCGCTTGTGCAGGGCCTGGCGTTGCAGGTCGATTTCGATCGATGCCGCGCGGGTCTGGTGCGTGTCCAGGTCTTGCGTGATGGCGGCGTCGCCGTTGACGCGCAGCCACTTGTCGCCAAAGCCGAACACCAGGCCGTCGAAATAGAAATACATCGGCAGCACTTGCGGCACCGCGCCGGCCAGCATTTGTTGCGGCGTCATGTGCCAGCGCTCGGCCAGCTCGGGCAGGGTGAGGGTCAATGGTTCGATCAGGGGCATACGGTGTCTCCGGAGTTCAAGCGCTCATTTTCTCACAGACGCGTAAAATAGCGGCTTTGTCACTGTTCGTCACGGAGTATGCCGCATGATGTTTCTTAAAGTTCCGTTTGCGGAAAAAGACGAGGCCAAGGCCCTGGGCGCGCGCTGGAATGGCGAACGCAAGTCCTGGTATGTGCCCGATGGCAAACCGACCGAAGCGTTCTCGCGTTGGTTGCCGCCCGGCGGCGCCGATTTCGTGCCGGCCGTGGCCGCTACCTCGCTGAAAAATCGCCCGGTCACCGTCGATTCCTATGCCGGCAAACCGGTGATGGGCAAGCTGTTCATCGACCTCGAGCACGACTGCGATCCGTTCGTGGCCTGCCCGGTGTGCGCACCAAAGCTGGCTACGTCCGGCTGGACCGCCACCCACGACAGCGTTGCCCAATTGCTGGTCGGGCTGCGGGGTTAAATCTTGTGTACCAACTACCGGCCCACGTCGCGCGAGCTGCTGGCCGATCTGTTCCAGCTGAGCCTGTTCGAGGGCGACGACTGGCCGGAAGAGAGCTGGAAAGACTACCCGGCACCCATTATCCGCTACAACGAGCACGGCCAGCTGGTGTGTACCACCGCCACCTACGGCCTGGTGCCGCGCAGGCAGATTCCACCCGGCGTCAAGCCGTGGGACACCATGAACGCCCGCAGCGAGACCGTGGCGCAGTTGCGCTCGTACGCGAAATGCTGGCGCGAGGGGCAACTGTGCCTGGTACCGATGACCGGATTTTTCGAACCGAATTACGAGTCGGGCGCGGCCCAGCGTTGGCAGATCGGCCGCGCCGACGGCGCGCCGTTTGCCGTCGCGGGCGTGTGGCGCGAGTGGCCGGGCGAAAATGGTCCCGAGTACTCGTTCACGCAACTGACCATCAACGCCGACGACCATCCGCTGATGCGGCGCTTCCACAAGCCCGGTGACGAAAAGCGTTCGCTGATCGTGATTGCCGCCGAAGAATACGACGACTGGTTGCGCTGCCGCGATCCCGAACGCGCGCGCAGCTATTTCCAGCAGTTCCTGCCCGAACTGATGCGCGCCTGGTTCGATCCGCCGCCGCCGCGCAAGAAGAAAGTGCAGCCGCCGGAGCCGCAGTCTACCCAGTTCGACCTGTTTTAGAGTCTTGGCTGCAACAGCCAGCGCCGCGCCGTGGCGATCACCTGCTCCGACAACGCCCTGGTAAACGGCGTCTGGATATCCCACATATGCCAGATCAACGGCACGTCCAGCACCAGGCCCGGCGCCAGGTCCACCAGCGTGCCGGCCGCCAGTTGCGCCGCGCATTGCAGGTGCGGCGCCATGCCGTAGGCAAGACCTGCCTCCAGGAACCGTACGAAACCCTCCGACGACGCATACGAATGGTGCGGGTAACGGCCCTGGTAGCCGGTGGCCTGGGCGATAAAGCGCGCCATCAGCGCATCCTTGCGGTTGAAGTCGAGCGCGGGCGCGGATTGCACGCTGACTGCCGTCAAGCCATCCGGGAACCAGCGCGCGGCAAACCCCGGGCTGGCCAGGCAGTGGTAGCGCATCAGTCCCAGCGGCGTGGCGGTGGTGCCGGCCACGTGCGCGGTTTCACTGGTGACACAGCCAAATACCCGGCCTTCGCGCAGCATGGCCAGGGTGTGGTCCTGGTCGTCCATGGTGATGTGCAGCATGCAGTCGCCGGCGGCCATCAGCGGCGTGACCGCCTCCTGCAGCCAGGTCACGGCGCTGTCGGCATTGACCGCGATTGCCAGTTCCGGGCGTCCCGCGCCGGAGCTGTTGGCACTATCGAGGGCGGCTTCGAGCAGCCGCACCTGGCGGTAATGGGCGATCAGACGGTGGCCGGCTGCAGTCGCTTGCGGCGGCTGGCTGCGCAGCAAGAGCAGCTCGCCGGCCTGGTTTTCCAGCATGCGCAAGCGCTGCGATACCGCCGATTGCGTGATCGAAAGAGCAGCGGCGGCCTTGTCGAAACTGCCATGTTCCACTACGGCGTCGAGCGCCGCCAGGCCCCGGTAGTCGATACGGCTCATTAGCGTCCCTAATATTTGATGATTATTATTAATTATACTTATCTTTGAGGCGTCGCTAAGCTGTGGTTTTTTTGCAGGAGGCAAGCATGGAACTGGGCGCTTTATTGAAGGGAATGGGGCTGGGCGGCGGCCTGATCATCGCGATCGGCTCGCAAAACGCCTACCTGCTGCGCCAGGCGTTGAAGCGCGAATATGTCTATACGTGTATTGCCATTTGCATCGTGTGCGACGTATTTCTGATTGGCGCCGGCGTGGCGGGAATGGGCGAAGTCATTAATAATATGCCCGGTCTTTTATTCTGGATAAAAATCGCCGGTGCGGCGTTTTTATTCTGGTACGGCGTACGCGCAGCACGTTCGGCATTCAAATCGTCCAGTTTCGAACTTGATAAACAGGCCACTGCCGTCAGCCAGCGCCAGGTAATTGCCGCCATGCTCGCTTTCAGCCTGCTCAATCCCCATGTTTATCTCGATACCGTGGTATTGCTCGGCTCCATCGGCGGTCAGCAACCGGGCGCGGGGCCATGGTACTTTGCCCTCGGCGCCATGCTGGCGTCGATTATCTGGTTTCTCAGCCTGGGATTGGGCGCACAGTATTTAATTCCGGTTTTTAAAAGGCCGGTGGCTTGGCGTATTCTCGATGGAGCGATTGCGGTGGTGATGTGGCTGCTGGCCATCTCGCTCTTCCTGTAAAACGACCGGCGCGGCTGAACCGGCCGCCAGGGCGCATGCCGCCGTGGTAAAAAAGCTAAAAAATGGCACCATCATGCTCATTTTTGGCGCGACCGCATGGTGGAGAGGCACTGCGTTGACGTCTCGGCAGCCGGATACAGCATAAAAATCCGGTTGTATCCAGCGCTGCCAGTACACCCCTAAATTTCAGCTTGCATATAAATATCCCCTGTTACTGGCATACAATAGGTGTTATCAAGAAATTGTTAGCACGCCAAACGGCGCCAGGTGATGAGCATACTGCCGGAACAATACGTGAACTTGTCGCTGATGACGTCCGCCTTTGCAGTGGACGCCATACTGGTGGCATTGCTGGTATTTTTATGGCTGATGCACCGCAAGGAAAAGCACGCCTTGCTGTGGGGTATCGGCCAGGCGGCCGTGATGGCTGGCGGATTGGCCTGGTTTGCCGGCGCGGCGGTTTTATCGCCGTCCTGGCGTTTATTTGTCTGCGCGCTGATGCTGGTCATCGGCATGGCCGGTTACTACAGTGGCACGCAATATTTTCTCGGCGATTTGCGGCGGCGTCACTGGCGTCCGATCATGGCGGCCATGGTCGTTGCCACGGCCGGATTTTATCTGCTCTGGCAACTGCATTCGCACTGGGTGCCGCCCGGCAGCGCCGCCGCGCTGGGCCTGGTGATGGTGTGGATGGGCATACGCTTGGTCCGCGCCCAGCGCCGTTACCGCTTGCTCGGCTGCACCTTGATGGCGCGCGGCGTGTTCAACCTGGTCAGTGCCGCCACCTTGCCGCCGGAATGGTATTTGCTGTGGTTTGCCGGCACGTCCGTCCTGAAAGCCCTGTCGATGCTGGGCCTGATTTACGCGGTGCAGGATGAAATGCAGCAGCGCTACGCGCGCACCATCGACAGCCTCAGCCACGGCTTTTTGATCCGCGACCGCCGCGGCATCATCCACGTCGCCAACGAGCGCGGCGCCCGCTTGCTGGGGTTCGAGCAGGCGGCCGACCTGGTGGGCAAGCACCTGAGTGAAATTTTGCCCAGGCTCACCCCTGCCATGGCCGATGACTATTTCCGCCGCTTCGAGGCGCCCGGCGTGCAATACCCGATGACCGACACCGCCGTCGTCACCCTGCATTCCGGCGCGCGCCTGCCGCTGGAAATGGCCGGCTCGCCGTATATCGAGCGCGGCCAGTTGTACTGCCTGGTGCAATTGCTCGATATTACCGAGCGCCAGAAAAAGGACGACCTGCTCAACCAGGCCGCGCGCATCGACCCCGTCACCGGCTGTTTCAACCGCCACGCGCTGTCTGAGGCGCTTGCCAGTGAGGTGGCGCATTGCCGCGAGCAAGGCCGCGAATGCGTGGTGCTGTTCCTCGACCTCGACAAGTTCAAGCGCGTCAACGATTCCTTCGGCCACGCCACCGGCGACGACCTGCTGCGCCAGACCGCGCAGCGCTTGCGCGGCCTGCTGGGGCCGAACGACCTGCTGGCGCGCTTCGGCGGCGACGAGTTCATCGTCGTGCTGCCCGACCTGGCGGCGGGCAGCGCGGAGCCGGCCGCGCGCCGCTGCGCCGAGCACATCCTGAATGCGCTGTCGGCGCGCTTCCAGTTGCTGCACCACGCGATCGGGGTGTCGGCCAGCATCGGCGTGGCCTGTTATCCCGCGCTCGGCAGCGACAGCGACACCCTGATACGCAATGCCGACATCGCCATGTACGAGGCCAAGAAGGCCGGGCGCGGCGAACTGCGCTTCTTCCACGATTCGATGAACGCCGCCGCCAAGAGCGCGCTCGAGATCGACGGCGCCCTGCGCGGGGCGATCGACAACAACGAGTTCCGCCTGGTGTACCAGGCCATCGTCGATGCCCGCACCGGCACGCTGACCAAGGTGGAGGCGCTGATCCGCTGGCACAACGCGCAACTGGGCCACGTGCCGCCCGACCGTTTCATCCCGGTGGCGGAAGACAGCGGCATGGTGGTGGCGGTGGGCGCCTGGGTGCTCGAACAGGCGTGCAGCCAGATGGCGGCCTGGCGCGACGGCCCGCTGGGCGCGGTCACGGTCAGCATCAATGTCTCGGCATGGCAACTGGCCGATCCGTTCTTCGTGGCGCTGGTGCAGCAGACGCTGGCGCGCCACGACCTGCAGCCGCGCCAGCTCGAACTGGAGTTGACCGAGCGCGTGCTGATCGACGACGGCGGCCATGTCCACAGCGTGATCGACCGCTTGCGCGCTTTGGGCGTGGGCGTGTCGCTGGACGACTTCGGCACCGGTTACTCGTCGCTCAGTTACCTGACCCAGTTCAACCTCAACACGCTCAAGATCGACCGCGCCTTCGTGATGGACATCGAGCACAGCGCCCGCAGCAACAGCCTGGTGCACGCCATCATTGCCATGGGCCATTCGCTGGGCCTGAAACTGGTGGCCGAGGGGGTGGAAACGGCCGGCCAGGCCGCCATCCTCGAACAGATGGGCTGCCATTATTTGCAGGGCTACCATATCTCGCGGCCAATCGCGCCGGAGGCGTTGCTCGACTTCGCCGTGGGCAGGGCTGCCGAGGCTGCCTAGACTGTTGCAGTGTCACTCAACTGTCATCGCCGCGTCATCGCAACGTCACATGCTGTTCTTACAATCTTGCTGATTGATACCAACTCACCCAGCAAGAAAGAGAACAGCCATGTCCCAGCGCTTCCCCCTGAAACCTTTGTGCCTGCTCGTGCTGCAAGCCCTGGCCATCCACGCTCACGCGGAAGAAGCGGCCGACAGCGCCACCGTGGCCACCGTGGCCGCCATGGCCGGTCCGGTCCAGACCGTGGAAATCACGGGGCGCGGCCAGTCGCGCCAGGTGCAGAACATCAACAAGGCCGACCTGGCCGAAGCGCTGCCGGGCACCAGCCCCTTGAAAGTGCTCGACAAGCTGCCCGGCGTGAACTTCCAGTCGGCCGATCCGTTTGGCGCCTACGAATGGTCAACGTCGTTCAGCCTGCGCGGCTTCAGCCAGAGCCAGCTGGGCTTCACGCTTGACGGCATTCCGCTCGGCGACATGAGCTACGCCAACAACAACGGCCTGCACATCAGCCGCGCCGTATCGTCGGAAAACATCGGTCGCGTCCAGGTGTCGCAGGGCGCCGGCTCACTGGCTACCGCGTCCACCAGCAACTTGGGCGGTACGGTGCAGTTCTTCACGCTGGCCCCCAGCGACGAGCGCGCCCTGACCGTATCGCAAACCGTGGGCAGCGATTCGACCTCGCGCACCTTCGCCCGCGTCGATACCGGCCTGATCGGCGGCGCCATGAAGGCATCGCTGAGCGGCACCCGCCAGCGCAGCGACAAAACCAAGGGTGAAGGCGACCAGGACCAGGACCAGGTCAATGCCCGCTTCGTCTTCAACTTTGGCGAGAGCAACAGCCTGACCGGCTTCTTCAACTACTCGGACCGCAAGGAAGTCGACTACCAGGATATGTCGAAGGAAATGCTGGGCCGCCTCGGCTACGACTGGGACAACTACCAGCCCGACTGGCAGCGCGCCCTGAATGCCGCCCGCGGCCAGTTCAGCGGCAACGTCACCAGCCTCGACGACGCCTATTATTCGGCCGGCGGCCTGCGCAAGGACAACCTGAGCGGCCTGATCCTGGATCTGAACCTGACCCCGTCCTTCAACCTCAAGACCACCGGCTACCACCACGACAACAAGGGCGAAGGCCACTGGTACACGCCGTACGTCGCCACCAACGCTGCCAACCCGCTGTCGATCCGCACCACCGAATACCGCATCAACCGCAACGGCATCATGGCCGATGCCAGCCTGGAGCTGGGCAATCACACGGTTACCTTTGGCGCCTGGGGCGAGCGCTCGGACCACACCGGCACCCGCGCCTACTACGCGGTCACCGGCCCGGCCGACACCATGTATTACCTGTCGAACCCGTTCCAGATCGACTGGAAGCAGAACTTCATCACCACCACCTCGCAGTTCTACCTGCAAGACAGCCTGGCACTGATGGATGGCAAACTGAAAGTGAACGCCGGCTTCAAGAGCATGAGCGTGGACATTGCCGCCCGTAATATCATCGGCAACCGCGCCGCTGGCAAGCTGACGGCCGAGAAGAATTTCCTGCCGCAGGTGGGCGCCAACTACGCGCTGTCCGCCGACGACGAAATCTTCGCCTCGGCCGCGAAAAACATGCGCGCACACCAGCCCGGCGTGGGCGGTCCGTTCTCGCAAACCCAGACCGCGTACGACGCCGGCGTCGGCAACCTGAAACCGGAAACCTCGACCAATATCGACCTCGGCTACCGCTTCAAGCGCGATGCGGTGCAAGGTTCGCTGGCCGTGTACGGCGCCCGCTTCGACGACCGCCAGCTCTCCGTGGCCACCTGCGCCGGCATCGTCGGCTGCCCGTCCACCTTCGTGAACGTCGGCAAGGTCGATACCAGGGGTGTGGAAGCGATCGCCGTGTGGAAAATCAACCGCCAGATCAGCTGGTTCAACTCGGCCACGTACAACGATTCCAAGTACAAGTCCGACTACATGGACGGCACCACCCTGGTCCAGGTGAACGGCAAGCAGGTGGCCGGCGCGCCGAAAACCCTGTTCAGCACGGAAGCGTCATATGACAGCGGCGCCTGGTTCGCCCGCCTGGGCGGCAAGTACACGGGCAAGCGCTACTACACCTACACCAACGATGCCAGCGTCGATGCGTTCTGGATCGGCAGCCTGTCGGCCGGCTACAAGCTCAAGTCGCTGGGCTTCATGAAAGACCTGTCGCTGCAAGTGAACGTGAGCAACCTGTTCGACAAGCAGTACATCAGCACCGTCGGCACCAACGGCTTCCAGGCCCGCGACCCGAACGGCACGGCGCAAACCCTGCTCACCGGCGCGCCACGCCAGGTCTTCCTGACCCTGAACGGCAAGCTGTAACACCAGCCGAGCACCATCAAAAGCGGCGCCCCGTCACCCGGGCGCCGCTTTTTTATGTGCAACATTTACTCGATATCATGAGCTCTGTTGCTGCCTAGATACAAGCATCGGATGGTGCTGGCGAGCGACCAGTGGTCGCTGCATACTGGGAACCCCGTGTATGGACCCAGGAGCGCACCGTGAAATGGTTTTATGACTTGAAGATTGCCACCAAGTTGCTGGTCTCGTTTGGCGTGGTGTTGTTGCTCACCTTGTTCATGGGCGTCAGTTCAATCCTGTCCACGGCGCGCGTCAACCAGGCGTCCAGCGACCTGGCCGAGAACTGGATGCCGAGCGTGCGCATGGCGATGGAGCTGCGCAGCGATGTCAGCGACCTGCGCCGCTGGGAGCTGTCGCACCTGCTCAACGACGAGGCCGGCTTATATGCCGATTACAACCAGCGCATCGCCACCACGCTCGCTGCCATCAAGACGCACCGCGAGGCCTACGAAAAACTGATCAGCAGCCCCGAGGAAAAAGCGCTGGTAGCCAGCTTCGACCAGAACTGGACCGCCTACCTGGCCGAGCATATCAAGATGATCGCGCTATCGGCCGCCGGCGACAAGGAGGCGGCGCGGGCGCTGTCGCGCGGCGCGTCGGCCAAGGTGCTGGGGGCGCTGACCGACGTCACGGGCCAGCTGGTCAAACTCAATATCGACGGCGGTGACGCTGCCAGCGATGCCGCGACCGCTACCTACAACACGGCGCGCGTCACGTCGATCGTGCTGTTGGCACTGAATATCGGCATTGGCCTGGCATTGGCCGTGGCGGTGGCGCGCATTGTCTCGGCGCCGCTGCGCGAAGCGGTGTCGGCCGCGTCCGCCGTGGCCGAAGGCGACCTCACGCGCGACATCGCCGTCAAGTCGTCGTGCGAGACGGGGCAACTGATGCAGGCGCTCAAAACCATGACCGAAAACCTGCAGGCGCTGGTGGCGCAGGTGCGCAGCGGCACCGACCTGATCGCTACCGCCTCGGCGGAAATTGCCAGCGGCAACCAGGACCTGTCGTCGCGCACCGAGGAGCAGGCCAGTTCGCTGGAAGAAACCGCCTCGTCGATGGAAGAGCTGACCAGCACCGTCAAGCAGAACGCCGACAATGCGCGCCAGGCCAACCAGCTGGCGCAGTCGGCCTCCGGTATCGCCACCCGGGGCGGCGAAGTGGTGGGGCAGGTGGTGGGCACCATGGCCTCGATCAACGAATCGTCACGCAAGATCGAGGACATTATTTCGGTGATCGACGGCATCGCCTTCCAGACCAACATCCTGGCGCTGAACGCGGCCGTGGAAGCAGCGCGGGCCGGCGAGCAGGGCCGGGGCTTCGCGGTGGTGGCGGGCGAAGTGCGCAACCTGGCGCACCGTTCGGCCGCTGCCGCCAAGGACATCAAGCAACTGATTTCCGACTCGGTGCAAAAAGTGGAGGCCGGCTCGGAACTGGTCAACCAGGCCGGCACCACGATGAGCGAGATCGTCACCAGCATCACCCGCGTGACCGACATCATGGCTGAGATTTCGTCCGCCAGTAACGAGCAGAGCGACGGCATCGAGCAGGTCAACACGGCGATTACCCAGATGGACCAGGTCACCCAGCAAAATGCCGCGCTGGTGGAAGAGTCGGCTGCTGCGGCCGAATCGTTGCAAAACCAGGCGGCGCAGCTGAGCGACGTGGTCAGCGTGTTCAAGATCCATGCATCGAGCACGCGCGCGGCCGTGGCGCCCACGCCTGCCCGGCGCGCCGTGGCAGCCACGCCAGCCAAGGTTGCGCCACGCCTGGCCACTGCGGCTGCGTCCAGGCCAGCGCCGAAAAAGCCCGCGAAGCAAACGGCAGACGGCGACGAGTGGGAAACCTTTTAACAAGGTGACCAACCGGATGTAACAGCTTGTTATCCGTTTTGATAGATTGCAAATGATAATCATTCTCGATTATAGTGCTGCAACTTTCAAAACTGATACGGAGCACCATGTTACGTCCCATCACGCCCTGGCTGGCCCTCGGCCTGCTGTCCGCCACGCCATTGGTCCACGCGCAAGCTGGCGCCGACGGTGACGTCGCCCTGCCACAAGTAAACGTGGTGGCCGAGCGCAGCGCCGCCTACAACACCGGCACCAGCCGGGGCGCCACCCGCACCGATACGCCGCTGCGCGAAGTGCCGCAATCGGTGCGCGTGGTCAACATCGAGCAGCTCGAGGACCTGGGCGCCATGCGCCTGGCCGATACCGTCGATTTCGTCAGCGGCATTTCGCGGCTGAACGATTTTGGCGGCACCTGGGACAACTTCGGCATCCGTGGCTTTTCCAGCACCGACATGGGTTTCCTGGTCAACGGCTTTCCCGGCGCGCGCGGCTACAATCCGCCGCGCGACACTGCCACTGTCGAGCGCTTCGAATTCCTCAAGGGCCCGGCTGGCGCCATCTATGGCAGCAGCGAGCCAGGTGGCACCATCAACATCGTCACCAAGAAGGCGGCATTTACCGCGCGCCACGTGGCCGAGGTGGGCTTCAACGATCGCGGCCTGCGCCGCGCCACCGTGGACACCACCGGTCCATTGAGTTCCACTGTCGCTTACCGCCTGAACCTGATGACGGAGGAGGGCGATCCGCGTTCGGCGCTGCTGCACAACAAGCGCATGCTGGTGGCGCCCGCGCTGACCTGGCAGATCGACCCGCGCACCACGCTCAACTACGAAGCGGAAATCCTCAAATCCGACACCCCGCTCGACCGCGGCGTGATCAATGTGCGCGGCCAGCTGGGCCTGCTGCCGCGCGACCGCATCCTCAATGAGCCGACCGACAGAAACATGCGCCTGTCGAGCAAGACCCAGCAACTGACGCTGGACCGGGTGCTGGCCGACGGCTGGCGCGTGCGCCTCGGTGCGAGCTACAAGGAAAGCACGTTCGAAGGCGACTACACGGAAGCGACGTCGCTGGCGGCGGACAACCGCACCCTGAACCGCCAGGCCACCTGGCGCACGCTGCCATCGCGCGATACCTCGGTCAACGGCGAGCTCGAAGGCAAGTTCGCCACCGGCGGCCTGGACCATACGCTGCTGGTCGGCGCCGAAGCTTCGCGCTTGTGGATGAACATGGAAATCCTGCGCTCGGCCAACACCCCGATCGACATTTATGCACCGGTGTACGGCCGCGCGGCCGGTCCGTTGACCTCGCTCACCACGAGCTCGGACGAACGCCAGCGCGTGAAAGCCGTGTTTGCGCAAGACCAGGTCAGCCTGTCGGCACAATGGAAACTGCTGGCCGGCCTGCGCTGGGACGAGTACAGCCAGGACCTGGTCAACCGCGTGGCCCGCAGCCAGTTGCAGCGCAAGCAAAGTGCGGTGTCGCCGCGCGCGGGCGTCACGTACCTGCCCAACAGCTGGAGTTCGCTGTATCTGTCGGCCGGCAAATCGTTCCGGGGCAATACCGGCATCGACGTCAACGGCAACGCTTTCGACCCGCAAAAATCGCGTTCCTACGAAGCGGGCTGGAAACTGCAAAGCGCCGACCAGCGCCTGGGCGCCACCGTCGCCGTGTACGACATCACCAAGACCAATGTGCTCACGGCCAGCGACGTGCCGGGCTTTTCGGTGGCGGCGGGCGAAGTGAAAAGCAGCGGCGTGGAAGCGGACGTGACCGGGCAGCTTGGCCGTCACTGGCGCGTGAGCGGCAACGCTTCCTACGACGACGCCCGCGTCACCCGCGACCGCACCCTGGCGGCCGGCACGCGCCTGATGAACGTGCCGAAATGGAGCGCCGGCCTGCTGGCGATCCGCGAAGACCGCCTGCCTGACGGCAGCCGCTACGGCGTGGGCGCCGGCGTCAACCACGTGGGCGAACGTTCGGGCAACAATGCCGACACGTACTCGCTGCCGTCGTACACGACCGCGCGCCTGCTCGGCTACTGGCAGGTGAACCGGCAGGTCAAGCTGTCGCTCGACGTGCTCAACCTGTTCAACCGCACGTACTACACGTCGTCGTGGGCCGGCCTGTACGTCACGCCCGGCGCCGAGCGCAGCGTGGCTGCCAGGGTCAAAGTCGAGCTTTAATTTGCCAGCAAGGCCATGTTGCGCCCGCGCTGCTTGGCCTTGTACAACGCCCGGTCCGCCATCTCCACCAGCAGGTCCGGCGAGTTATCGTCGCCCGGCACCAGCACTGCCACCCCGATGCTGATCGTCAACATGCCGAACGGCGACTGCTGGTGCGGCAACTGGCGCCGCGCCAGCTCGGCGCACATCGACTGCGCCGCCTCGAAGGCGTCGGCCGCACCGGTATCGGCCGCCAGCAGGGCGAATTCTTCGCCGCCATAGCGGGCCGCGATGTCGGTGGCGCGCCGGCCGTGGTGGGTGATCAGGTCGGCCACCGCGCGCAAGGCGGCGTCGCCGGCCTGGTGGCCGTAATGGTCGTTGTATTTTTTAAAGAAATCGACGTCGAGCATCGACAGCGCCACCGGCTGCCCGGTACGCGCGGCGCGGCGCCATTCGGCCGCCAGCGCCAGGTCGAAGCCGCGCCGGTTGACTACGCCGGTCAGGCCGTCGGTGGTGCTGAGCGCGGCCAGCTTGCGGTTCGATTCCTCCAGTTCGGCCGTGCGCGCCGCCACCACTTTTTCAAGCTGCAACTGGTGGCGCGTCAGGCGGTCGATGCGGATCCGGTACAGCAGCGCCAACGTAAACACCACCAGCGCCACCCCCAGCAGGCGGAACCACCCGCGCTGCCAGAATGGCGGCGTAATGGTCACGCGCAAGGTGGCCGGTTCCTCGTTCCACACGCCCAGATGGTTGGCGGCCTTGACCCGGAACACGTAGTGGCCCGGGTTGAGGTTGGTATAGCTGGCGCTGCGGTGGGCGGCGTCGGTGTGCACCCATTCGCGGTCGAAACCCTGCAACTGGTAGGCGTAGCGGTTCTGGCCGGGGTCGGTGTAGTGGAGCGCGGCGAATTCGATCGAAAACACCGACGCTTCCGACGACAGGGTCAGCGCGGTGGGCGCGGTAACCGGCCCCTCGGCCTTGACGTCGGCGCGCGGCTTGCCGTTTTGCAGCGAATGGTTAAACACTGTGATATCGGTGATGGCTACCTGCGGCGGCACCGAACTGCTGCGCACTTTCGATGGTGTGACCGCCGTCATGCCGTGCACGCCGCCAAAGTACAGCGTGCCATCGGCGCCGCGCGCGGACGAGTTGACGGTGAACCCTTCGGTCAGGCCATCGGCGGCGGTAAACAGGCTGACCTTGCCCGTCTCCGGATCGAGGCGGAACAGGCCGGCGAGCGTGCTGCACCAGATCTTGCCATCGAGGTCGTGTTCGATGGCGAGGATTTTTTGCGCCCGCATGGCCGCCGCGTACGAGGTGAAGCGCACCTTGCCGCCGGCCTCGAACACGGCCAGGTTCAACCCCTTGCTGGTACCGATCCAGAGGCGGCCCCTGGCGTCCTCGTGCAGGCTGACGATGTTGTTGTCGCTGATGCTGGCGGCGTCGGCCTGGTCGTGGCGGAAGTGGCGGAAGATGCCAGTGGCGGGATCGAGCCAGTCGAGCCCGCCGCCATTCCATTCCGAACCCACCCATACCCGGCCGCTGCTGTCCTCCAGCACGGCGGAGGCGCCGTCCACGCTGCGGCTGGCACGGTCCTGCGGGTCGTTGTAATAGATTTTGCGGGCATCGGTGGCCGGGTCGTAGCGGATCAGGCTGTTGCCGGTGGCCAGCCACAGCGCGCCGCCCGCGCCGGGTGCGATGAGGTTGATGTAGTCGCTGGCGGTGTTGCCGAAGTGGATGGCCTGGAACGTGCCGTCCGCGTGGTCGAGCCGGTTGAGGCCGTTCGAGGTGCCCAGCCACAGCGGTCCCTTGCCATCGTCCTGCTGGTACATGCTGTACACGATGGAGTGGCTCAGATTGCCCGGGGTCCGGTCATCTGCTTGCCAGGTCTTGACGACCGTGCGGGTGCCGGGGTCGTACAAGCTCATGCCCACATTGCCGCCCAGCCAGAGACGGCCTGCGGGCGCCCGTGACAGGCTCAGCAGCGCATTGCTGGCCGGTGCGGCACGGCGGTCGATGCGAAATGGCACGTGGCGCGTAAAACCTTCGCTGCTGAGATTGGCCAGCGCGATGCCATCGGTAAACGAGGCGATCCACAACATGCCGCCCCGGTCCTGCATCACGGCGCGCAGGTTGTCGCCGGGCAGGCTGTACGGATCGTCGGCGGCATGGACAAACTGGTCGAAGGCGCCGCGTTCCCGGTTCCAGCGCAGCAGCCCCGCCGACAGGGTGGTCGCCCACAGCCGGCCCTGGTTGTCGAGGTTGAAGTCGGTGATGCGGCTGGCGGGCGAGGGCACGGCTGTGCGCGTACTCCAGTCGCGCTTGCCATCCCAGTGCACCACACCGGCCTCGGTGCCGATCCACAACTCGCCATTGCGGTCGAATTGCAGCGCACGCACGATATTGATGCGGGCATCGGCGCGGACCGCCGGATCCACCTGGTGGTGGAGGAAGCTGGTGGCGCCTGGCGCCAGGTAGTCGAGTCCGCCGGGCCAGGTGGCGGCCCAGACGCCGCCGCCGGCATCGAGCGCCAGCGCGTTGAGGTCGTTGCTGGCCAGGCTGCCGGGATCTTTGGCATCGTGGGCATATACGGTGAACTTGCCAGTGTCCGGATGGTAGTGCTGCAAGCCGCCCCAGCTGGCTATCCACATGCCGCCCCGGCCGTCGGCAATGATGCGCTTGATGATGCGGTGGTTGTTGGGCCCCTTGGCTGGCGCCATCACCGTAAAGTTGTTGGTGTCCGGATTGAAGCGCGCCAGGCCGTTCTGGGTGCCGGCCCAGATGCGGCCCTTGGCGTCTTCGTAAATGGCCGCGACACGGTCGTGCGGCAGGCTGTGCGGATCGGCGGGGTTGTGGGCATAGCGTACCGCCTGGTAACCGTTGTAGCGATACAGGCCGTTGGTATGGGTGCCAACCCAGACATAACCCTGGCGGTCCTGCAGCAGCGCCAGCATCGATGGCTCGTCCCCGCCCAGCGGTCCCAGCTTCTTGAAGCGCAGCGACGGCGTGACCGCCTCCGGAGAAATCGGCCAGTCCGCTGCCAGCACCGGAGCGAACGGAATCGACAGCAAGATCAAGCAGGACAGCAACAGGCGGCAAAGCAGCGCGAAGGGTGGGCGCAAGGAGGGCAAAGCGGACGAAGGGAGCGCGGGCATGGTGGAGTTTTCGAGGCGCCGGTCAACGCCGTCCGGCAGGAGGAGAGTAGTGGATTATTTATAATTCTATGGTTTGGCTGGCATTATACATGCCATTGATGCAATTATTTCTGGATAATAGTCAGTGTTTTCGCGCACTTGCCGCTTTTTAGGGTATAGTTTACGGTGCTGCCTGCCGTGTATAGAGCGCCGCCACCGCACCCGTCCCTTTTCCCCGGTGCGGATTCTGTTGTTTATTGAAGAAAGCTGGTTGTCCCCCAGGGGCCGGCCCACACACTATGTCCGAATCCGAGATCACTACCCCGTCTGTTGACGTCCCGTCTGCCCCCAATGCACCTGCTGCACCAGTCACGCCAGCAGCACCAGCAACTTCTGCAGCACCAGCAACTTCTGCACCAGCAGTATCCGCAGCACAAGTAGTGCCTGTGGCAATAGCAGCACCTGTGGAACCAGTCGTACCTGTGGAACCCGCACCTGCTGCATCAGCCCCGGTGGCCTCTGCGGCACCAGCATCAGAACCGGTAGCCTCTGCGGCACCAGCAGTAGAACCGGTAGCTTCTGCGGCACCAGCAGCAGCACCGGTAGCTTCTGCTGCGCCCGCAGCCGAGGCGGTCGCCGTCGCAGCTGTGCCGGTTGCGCCAGCTGTACCAGCCGCTCCGGCTGCGCCAGCCGCACCGGTAGCGCCGGTCGCCAGCGTGCGCTTTGCCGACTTTGGCCTGTCGCCGCTGATCCAGCGCGCGCTCGACGAAGCCGGTTACGAGCATCCGACGCCGATCCAGGCCGAAGCTATTCCCGTGCTGCTGCAAGGACGCGATGTCATGGGCGCGGCCCAGACCGGTACCGGCAAGACCGCCAGTTTCTCGCTGCCCATCATCCAGATGCTGCTGGCTAACGCCAGCCACAGCACCTCGCCGGCGCGCCACCCGGTGCGCGCGCTGATCCTCACGCCTACCCGCGAACTGGCGGTGCAGGTGGCCGATAACGTCAAGGCCTACGCCAAGCACACGCCGCTGCGCTCCACCGTGGTATTCGGCGGCATGGACATGAAGCCGCAAACGGCGCTGCTCAAGGCCGGCGTGGAAATCGTCATCGCCACTCCGGGCCGCCTGCTCGACCATATCGAGCAAAAGAATATCAGCCTGTCGCAAGTGCAAATGCTGGTCATGGACGAAGCCGACCGCATGCTGGACATGGGTTTCCTGCCGGACTTGCAGCGCATCATCAACTTGCTGCCGAAGCAGCGCCAGAACCTGATGTTCTCGGCCACGTTCTCGCCAGAAATCAAAAAGCTGGCCAACACCTTCCTCAGCAACCCGATCACCATTGAAGTGGCGCGCAGCAACCAGACCGCCGACAAGGTAACCCAGGTTGTCTACAAGGTCGCGGAGAGCCAGAAGCACGCGGTCACCGCGCACATCCTGCGCCAGCGCCAGCTGAAACAGGTGATCATTTTCTCCAACACCAAGATCGGCTGCTCGCGCCTGGCGCGCGAACTCGAGCGCGAAGGCATGAAGGCGGTCGCCATTCACGGCGACAAGACCCAGCAAGAGCGCATGGCCGCACTGGAAGCGTTCAAGAAGGGCGAGACCGACATCCTGGTCGCCACCGACGTGGCCGCCCGTGGCCTCGACATCACCGACCTGCCGTGCGTGATCAACTACGATCTGCCGTATAACGCCGAAGACTACGTCCACCGCATCGGCCGCACCGGCCGCGCCGGCGCCTCCGGCGACGCCATTTCGATCTACTCCGACAAGGACGAGCGCCTGCTGGCCGATATCGAAAAGCTGATCAAGCAAACCATCAAGCGCGGCGAGCTGCAAGGCTTCAATCCTGCGCCTGCCTACGGCGCCGCGCCCGCTGGCGAAGAGCGCGGCAACCGTGGCGAGCGCAGTGAACGTGGCGACCGCCATCCGCGCCGCCCGGAAGACAGCAGCCGCAGCCCGGCCAGCCGCCCGACCGACCGCGCCCCGCGCGGCATGGGCATGGCCCCGCGCCGCGACAAGGTCGATCCGTGGTTCCTCAAACCGTACGAACCGGCCCGCAGCACGCTGCCCCCAGCCAGCGCCCCCGCCGGCAATGCCTCGGCCAAGCCCAAGCAAAAACTGGCAGTACTGCTCGGCGGCGTGCCCAAGCAATAAAGCCCAGGCTGCACATCGACCTTAACGGGTTAGTGAAAATTTCACGACTATATTGCCATTGTGGTTTCGACTACAATGGCTTTTTTTTATGCTTGATCGCTGGAAATTAATCAGCGGTTTGCGTCATGACACCTCATACGTCCTCGCTGCCCGATGCCGCGCCTGCGGCCTTGCCTTCTTCCCCGGCCACCCCGGCCACCCCAGCTACCAATCTGCACCCGGCCTATCGCGCCGATATCGACGGTCTGCGCGCGCTGGCCGTGTTGTCGGTGGTGCTGTACCACGCGTTTCCGGCGCGCCTGCCCGGGGGCTTTGCCGGTGTCGATATTTTCTTTGTCATTTCCGGCTTCCTGATCGGCAGCATCCTGATCGCCGGCGTCGAGCAGGGCAGCTTCCGGTTCGCTGATTTTTATGCGCGCCGGGTGCGCCGGATTTTCCCGGCGCTGATCCTGGTGCTGGCTGCCACCATGCTGTTCGGCTGGTTTGCCCTGTTCCCCGATGAATACAAGATGCTGGGCACGCATATGCTGGCCGGCGCCGGCTTCGTCTCGAATTTTTTCCTGTGGAGCGAAGTCGGCTACTTCGACACGGCGGCCGAGACCAAGCCGCTGCTGCACCTCTGGTCGCTGGGCATCGAAGAACAGTTTTATATCGTCTGGCCGGTGCTGATGTGGCTGGCGTGGCGACGTGGTGTCAGCGTACTCAAGCTGGCGTTGGTGGTGCTGGTGCTGTCGTTTGCCATCAACCTGGCCGGCGTCCACAAGTTCCCGAGCGCGACCTTCTATTCGCCGGCCAGCCGGGTGTGGGAAATGTTGTTCGGCACCGTGCTGGCCTACCTGTCGGTGCACCGGATCAGGTTGTTCGTGGGTGCGCGCCGGCACTGGCAAGATCACGCCAGCGAACGCACCACGCTGTTCGAGCTGGGCAGCGCGCGGGTGCGCGACGTGGCGTCGGTGGCCGGGGTGTTGCTGCTCGTGGCGGCGCTGGCCCTGCTGCGCGCCGACCGCCACTTCCCCGGCGGCTGGGCGCTGTTGCCGGTGCTGGGCGCCACCTTGTTGATCGCGGCCGGACCGCAAGCGCTGTGCAACCGCCTGCTGCTGTCCAATCGGGTGGCCGTCTGGTTCGGCCTGATCAGCTATCCGCTGTACCTGTGGCATTGGCCGCTGCTGGCGTTTGCCCGCATTGTCGAGTCGGGCCTGCCGTCGGCCAAAGTGCGCGTGTGCGCCGTGCTGGCGGCCGTGGTGCTGGCGTGGCTCACGTACCGCCTGGTCGAACGGCCGCTGCGCGGCGCCCGCAATGGGCGCATCAAGGTGGCCGCGCTGGCGACCGCCATGCTGGCGCTGGTGGCGGTGGCTGCCGCCATCTACGCCGGTAATGGCTGGCCGCAGCGCGCCAGCGTGGTCGATAACGCCCTGCAGCAGCAGGACCTGGTAATTGTCGAGGACAAGGCCAACGCGGCCGCCTGCAAGCAGCGCTACGGTTTTGCTTCGCTCTATGAATACTGCCTGCTCGACCAGCCGGCCAGGGACCCGACCGTGCTGCTGATCGGCGACAGCCATGGCTATCACCTGGTGGCCGGATTGACCCGCTACTACCGCTCGCAGGGCGAAAATCTCTGGTACCTGGGCACCCGCACGCCATTCCTGGGCATGCCCGATCGCGGCGACGGCTACCAGAAAGCCACCCCGATGATGCTCAAGCTGGCGCTGGAGACCCCCGGCATCAAGACCGTGATCGTGTCCACCAACGTCAAGCTGTACACGTATAACGCCGACGGTGTGGCGCTGGTGGCTGCCATGCGCGAAACCGTGCGCCAGCTGCTGGCGGCCGGTCGCGAAGTGATCCTGGTGTACGATGTGCCGGCCCTCGACTTCGAGCCGCGCGGCTGCCTGCGGCGGGCCGGCGTGGCCAGTTCGCGCACCAACATCGATTGCGCCATGCCGCGCACCGTGTTCGATCAGAACGTGGCGGCGCACAAGCCGGCATGGGATGCGCTGCTCAAGGAATTCCCGCAGGTACAGGTGTTCGACACGGCCGCGCCATTATGCGACGCCAAGCGCTGCCACGCGATGATCGGCACCACGCTGATGTACCGCGACAACCACCATCTCAGCTATCGCGGCGACTTGTACATGGGCGAATTGTTTGCGCGCCAGCAGCTGGCGCGGCAGCGCAAGTAATCAGGCAACAGTCCTGGCTTTATGGCGCGTTCAAGGCGCCGACGGTCAGGCTCACCAGGCCGATGCCGAGCGTCCGGCCATCGCCATTGCCGCCACCTGAGGCGCTGGGCGCGGTCGGATGCGGTACGTCGAAGACCAGTTCGGTCTGCCGGCCATCGGTATCGATGCGCACGGTACGCTGGCCGATGGCGCCGGCAAATGCCAGCTCGCGTACCTCTGTGCCCACGGTCAGCTTGACCGGCGCGCCGGCATTGGGGCCGAACGCCTGAGCTTCGATGGTCAGCAGCATGTGGCGCGGCAGCGGCTGGGCAAAGCGCACCACGACCTGCTTGCTGTCGGACCAGGTGCCCCACGGTTCGGGCGCCGACAGGCCGGTGACTGTCACCAGGCTGGCGGGCGGCACGCGCTTGAACGATACCGTGGCGACAATCCGGTCCGCCACCGGCGTGGGCGTCAGGCGCGTGAGCGTGTAATCGGCGGTGACCACTTGTGGCGCCAGTTCCGGCGCCAGCGCGTGTTTGCCGAGCACCACCAGCGTCTCTACCCCGGCGGGCAACATGCTGGCGTTGATCGCTGCTCCGGGCGGCAAAATCAGCACCTGGCTGGCATGGCGGTCCACCTGGAACTGCGCGCGATACAGCAGGGCGGCGTCGTCGCCGGCCAGCAGCATGCGGTCGCGCTGCGCCGGCGTGAATTGCTGGTACATCGCTTGCCCCGCCCGGTCCGCCGGCAGCGGATGGGTGGCCGCCACCAGCAGCATGATGGTCGAAGTAGCGGCGGAATTGATCGCCACCATGGGCAGCAGCACCCAGATGAAGCCCTGGCGGGCCAGCGCCGGGCGCCAGGCCCACACGATGACCAGCAGCAGTTGCACCGTCATCAGGATATAGAAGCCGGTCTTGAATACGCCAAGGTTCGCCAGCTCGGGCGAATCGACGATCGAATGCGGGAAGTGGCTGAACAGGTTCACCATCGCATACGCGATCAGCGCGGCAAATACCAGCGCCAGCGCGGTACGCAGGCGTTGGCCGAGGTTGGCCGTCAGCAGCGGCGAGGCGGCCAGCATCGGCAGCAGCGGCAGTACGAAGCCGTAATAGCGCAGGTGCAGCCGCGAACCTTCGATGGTGCCGGCCTGGGCAATCGAGGCCGTGAAGGCGACCGTCAGGGCCATGGTGGCGCCCAGGGTAAGCACGGTGTACACCAGGGCGTTGATGCCGGGCTTGCCAGCGGCAGCGCGGGCGGTCGGACTGGTGACAGCAGCGGCCACGGCGACCAGCGGCAACGCCCACATCAGCACCAGCGCCATCGCGTGGCCGTAAAAGTTCCACAGCGCCGGCGGCAGCAGGCGCAACGGCGAACTGCCGGCGCCGGCATGGCCGCTGTAGAAGCTGCCGATCATGTCGAGCCCGGGCGGTCCGGCCAGCAGCCAGCCCAGTCCCCATTTCACCGCCAGCATGCATGCTGCCATGACCACGGCAGCGAGCAGGCCGGCAGCCACGCGGCCGTCGCGCCAGTTGCGCCAGACCGTGTACAGCATGATGGCCGGCAGCAGGAACAGCGCGTGGACTTTTACCAGGCTCATCAATCCAAGCGCCATCCCGGCCCACACGGCGCCGCGCGCACCGGTGCCGCCAACTTCTCCCAGCATGAGCCAGGTCAGCACCCAGAAGCACAGGAAATACGTGGCTTCGGGCATGAAGAACGACGTGTAGATATTGGTCGCACCGAGCAGTACCGTCAGCGTGATCATGATTGCGGCCGTGCGGCCGGCGAGCGGCAGCGCCACCCGGTACATGAACGGTGCTGCCAGCAGGTACAGCACGGTATTACCGAGGCGCGCGCATTCGAGGAATTCCGGGCCGCACGCATTGGTGGCCCGGAACAGCCACAGGTACAGGTACGACGGCACCATCGCCTCGCCCAGCGGCGCCAGCCGCGAGTAGCGGCTGTAGGCCCACTCGTCGAGGAACACGACCGGGTACAGGCCATGGTTGCGGATCAGCAGGTACAGCAGGATCAACAGCACGCCCAAGGGGAGGGCATAGTGCGACAGGCGCGACGTGAAGCGGATATTAGTGGTCATGGAGGTCAATTTCGATCGGCGCGCCAGGCGGCCAGTTGTTGCTGCATCTGCGGCCAGGTGAAGAAACGGCGCTGCTCATAGTACAGGTCGCCTGCATGCGGGCGTTGCAAGGTCCGCGCGGGCGCCACCGGCTGCAGGGTTTGCTCGCCGCGCCGCAGATAGTGCCACAGCATGAAAGGAAACAGGCCGATCCAGGTCACCGCCTGCGATGGATATGACAGGCAGTAACGGCAAAACCGTAGCCGGTTTTTCCAGGGTATGGCGGTGCGTTCGACCGCGCCATTGGCCGCGAGTGGCCGCAGCACGGTGAAGAATGGCTTCGGGATGCCGGCGCTGTTGTACAGCGCATACTGGCGCACGACGGCCAGCAGGCCGGCCGCCTGCGCGGTATCGACAGCCAGCGCGTGCAGCGCGTCGTGGTCGTGGTGGCCGCCTTCCCATGCCGGCACGCACAGCAGTTGCGGCGTGCCCGCCTCACGGCACCAGCGCGCCAGCCAGGCCGCTGCCGGCGCCAGGTGATGCGGCAGGCGGGCGTCGAGGATGGCCAGCTCGGCGCCGGCGAACACGATATCGTCCTGGGCCACGCCGATGGCGCCCAGCACGCGGCGCGACTCGGCCGCGCGGCGGGCCGACAGCTCGTCTGTCGGGCTGGTGGTGAAATAGGCGCAGCGCACGCGCAGCCCGCGCGCCAGGCAGTCGAGCATGGTTTGCCAGACGCCGAATTCGTCGTCGGGATGGGCGAACAGGAACAGGGCGGTGTCAGTAGGCATCGAAGTCGAGGAAGGAAAAATCGATCGCTTCCGGCGCCAGACGGCCCTGGTCGCTGCCGGCCAGCGGCAGCCAGATCAGGTTGAGCGGGGAAGGGCGCAGCCGCTGCGGAATATTCACGTAGCGGCCATAGCCGCCGTCGGCATCGGGACGCAAGCCCAGGAACAGGCGCAAGGTGGCCGGTGCGGCTGCGCCCGCCTCGGGCAGGGCGATGGCCGGTGGCAGGCTGGCGGCGGCCACCTCGGCATACGCGTGCACCAGCGGCATGGCCGGCGCATGGAATTGCCACAAGTCGCCGTGGCGGCGCGCGCCCAGCGGCTTGCCGGGGCAGGCGGCGCGCCAGGCCAGGCTGGCCTGGTCCCAGCGCCGCTCGAACGAACGGGGGCCGGGGCGCGGCGGCGGCAAGGTGCCGAAGCCGATCCGCGCTTCGAGCGGGCGCACCAGCTGGAAGTTGAGCTTGCGCAGAAAGCCGGGCGTGCTGTTGGCGTTGGCCACCCCGTACACGCCGTGGTAGCCGTGGCGTGCGCCGGCCTCGTAGGTCAGCGCCGCCAGCTTGGTGAATAGTCCCTTGCCCTGGTGCGCCGGGTGGGTGGCGGTATTGAGCGACAGTAGTACCGGCACCGTGACGCCGTTGATGTCGGCGCGCGCCGCAATGCACACGTAGTGCGCGGCCAGCTGGTCGCCGTCCCAGGCGTCGAAGCCGACCGCCACGCCGTCCGGGTTGTCGCGGTACAGCCATTGCAAATAGGCCCGGGTAAATTTGTCGGTGCCCGGAAAACAGGCCGACAGCAGTTGCGCATACCTGGTCAGCGCGTCGTCGTCGGTGCGAATCGGCAATAAAGTGGTCATCGGAAGATCCAGTATTTGCTGAGCAAAAAGCCGTTGCACGCCACGAGCGGCAGCGACACCAGTTTGCCAATCAAGGCGACGTTCGCCTCGTTGACGGCACCGGCGCCCATGCCCGCGCGGGCCAGCACCAGTGCGGCGCTCACACAGGCAATCGTGAGCAGGTAATTGAGCGCCACCACGCACAAAAAGCGCAGGAAGGCGCCGGCGCTGTGCAGGCGGCCGAAGGTCACGCGCGCATGGAACGCGTAATTGAGCAGCAGTCCCGTGGCGAAACCGGCGCTGGTAGCGGCCGCCACGCTGAAACCGATGTCGGCCAGCAGCAGGCCCTGCATCACGCCCACGTCAAGCGCGGAGCACAGCAGGCCGCCGCCCACGAACACCAGGAACTGGCGTTGGCGCAGCGCGTGCATCAATTTAATCACGCACCACCACCGCAGCCCGGGCCACCGATTTCTTCTGAACCACGCGGCGCGGCACCGCCGCGATATCGTAGGCCAGGAAGGCCAGGATCAGTTGCATGCCCATCAGCACCGGCAGCGCCGACACCATCACCGTGCCAGCCGGCGTGGCCACACCGTGCGCGGCCGCCTGCACCCAGTGCCAGGCGCCATACACGCTGCCAAACAGCAGCATGGACACGCCCAGCGGCAGTTGCAGCGATGCCAGCGACATATTGCGCAGGTAGTAGTTGTAGAACAAACGCTTGCCCAGGTTGCGCGCGTGCTTGACCATGAACTCGGTGACGATTTTCGAAATTTTCAGGTTGCTCACCTCGTCGCCATAGCTGGCATCCATCGGCACGTCCGCCACCACCGCCTGGATGGTATTGAGGCGGAACAGCATGTCGGACTCGAAAAAATACCGGCTGCTGATGCGGTCGAACGGCAGGTGGCGCGCGGCGTCCGCGTGCAGCGCGGTGTAGCCGTTGGTGGGATCGAACAGATCCCAGTAGCCGGACGACAGCTTGGTCATCAGCGACAGCACGGCGTTGCCGAACAGGCGCATGGCCGGCATCTGGCGGATTTTCTCGAGGTCGAAGAAGCGGTTGCCCTTGGTGTAGTCGGCTTCGCCGTTCAGGATCGGCGCGACGAAGTGCGGCAGCAGCGCCGGATCCATCTGGCCGTCGCCATCGATCTTGACCATGATGCGCATGCCGTCGGCCAGCGCGGCGCGGTAGCCGCTCATCACGGCGCCGCCCACGCCCTGGTTCTCGGTGTGCTGCACCACCACCACGCGCGGATCGCGGCACTCGGCGCGTACCAGCGCGCCCGACTGGTCGGGACAGCAGTCGTCCACCACGTAAATGCGCGCCACTTCCGGGCCGATCGCGGCCAGCACGCCGAGGATATGGCGCGTCACGCGGAAGCTGGGGATCACCACCGCAATGCGGTCGGCGTCGGGGGAGTACAGGTCGATCGAATTCATGCAGCACCTAAGGAAGAAAAGGCCGGCGCGCCGGATGGAAGGGAAGTCAGCACGCGATACGGCTGCCGGCCATCAAGCACATGCGGCACATGCGGCACTTGCAGCGCTTGCAGCAATTGCGCCGTGCTGGCCTTCCAGGTCAGCCACGGCATGCCGGCGGAGCCGGGTGCGGCGCCGGCCGCGTGCAGGTCCAGCCAGTCGCGCAGTGCTTGCGCCAGGTCGGCCGGCGCGGTACCGCTGAAGTAGCTGGCGTGTGTGCCACCCACCTCGCGGAACACGGGCAGATCGCGCGCGATGATGGGCAGACCGTGCTGGGCGGCCTCGATCAGCGGCAGGCCGAAGCCTTCGCCATTCGAGGCGGCCACCAGCGCCGAGCAGGCCTGGTACAGCTTGAGCAGCATTTCGTCGGACACGCCGGCCAGCCAGAACAGGCGCTGTCCCCGTTCCGAGTGCTGTTCCAGTTGCCGCGCCAGCGTGTCCATCATCCAGCCGGCCTTGCCCACGATGACCAGGTTGACATCGACACCTTGCTGCCACAGCAGCTCGACGGCAGCGAGCGCCTGGGCCTGGCCTTTGCGCGGCTCCAGCGTGCCCACCAGCAGCAGGCTGGGACGGGCAGCGATGGCAGCCAGGATGTCGCTGGCGTCGGCCGGCAAGCCGGTGCTGGGCGCGCTGGCATCGATGTCGGCGCCGAGGTGGAAGTAACTGAGCGGCAACGGGTCGGCAGCGGCGCGGCCGCCCGGTGCAAAGGCGGGCCGCTGCGCCAGCCAGTCGTGCAATTCGTCGGCCACCGCGCGCGAGATGCACACCAGGCCGTCGGCCACGGCGGCGATGGTGTCGAGGTAATCGCGGAAATAATCGTCGGTGCCGGCCGGGAACATGGCCGGTTGCAGCACCGGCAGCAGGTCGTACACCACGAAATGCATGCGCACGCCACGGCGCCGCATGTCGAGCAACTGCGAACGGCTTTGAATGGTGACGCCGGCAAACAGGTCGAGTCCGAGGAACAGGTCGCCGGCGCGCAGCTCCAGCGGCGCGTCTTCGAGCGCCACCGGCGGCAAGCCCAGCAATTTAAAGGTATAGGCGCGCGCGTACCGGTAGGGCGCACCGCCGCTGGTGCCATAGACCGGCTCGATGCGGTAACCGGGCGGCGGCGCGGCGATCAGGTCGAGCAAAATGCTGCGCACCACGCGCTGGATACCGGTGCGCAGATCGGTATGCACGAGGGCCGAGACATCGACGAACAGCTGGCGCGGGCCGCGTGGCAAACGGTTGGCGGCAATCGCGGCGGCGGTCTCCATCAAGGCGCCGGCGGGTGCGGGCGGCAAGCGGCGCAGTGCCGCCAGCAGTTCCGCGTAGTGGCGGTGCGGCTGGTGCGCGGCCAGGGTTTCGATGGCCTGGTGAAAGCGCGGCCCCACCTGTTGCGGCGTGTGGTGGGCGGCCATGTAGGCGCGCGCCCGGCTGGCCAGGTCGGCGCGCAGGGCGGCGTCGCGGTGCAGGCCGGCCAAGGCGGCGCCCAGCATGGCGGCGTCGCACACGTCGGGCAGTTGCACCAGCACGTCGGCGGGCAGGTCGGTGTTGGAGCCGTGGGCGTTGACCACGGTGGGCAGGCCGTGCAGCAGGCAGTCGAGCACCGACGCCGAGGTTTCACCGCGCGTGCGGCTGCGCAGCTGGACGGCAGCGTCGGCGCCGGCCAGCCAGGTGGCGTACTGCTCGCTGCTGACAAAGCCGGTGATGTGGATGGTGGCCGCCACTCCCGCCTTGGCGATCCGGTGCGCAATGGCGCTGCCGTAGCGGTCGGGATCGGCCTTGCCGACAAACACCAGGTGGCAGCGGCGGTCGGCTGCCAGCGGGCTGGCCAGGAACGCTTCCAGCAGCAAATCGTTGAGCTTGGTGACGCCCATCATGCCGAAGCTGCACACCACGAAGCTGTCCTCGGCCAGGCCCAGCGCGGACCGGGCCGCAGCGCGGGCGCGGCCGGTGTCATGGCCGGGCGGCAGGCCCCGGATCAGGGGCAAGGTCTGCCAGTCGGCGCCGGTATCGGCGCCGTACCATTGCTGCGCCAGGCGCCGCGAAAAATCGGAATGGACGATCACGCCACTGGCGTGCTCAAGCACCTGCCAGTTGCACGGATAGGCCCAGACGGCGGCGTTGCGTCCATCGCGCGCGGCCGCTTGCAAGGCGCCGTAGCCGTGCGAGGCATACAGCGCCTGTGCCAGCGCCTGCGGCGCGTAGCCGTCGTGTTCCATCGCGTCGAGCAGGTTGCTGAGGAAGAAATCGTGCAGCACCACGATGCCGGGGTGGCGCTGCAACAGCGCGAACATGTGCTGGTGCACCTGGCTGTTGCCGAAATGGTAGAGCACGCGCTGGTACTGTCTGCCGTGCTGCTCGAACCAGGCGCAGTCGCGCACCGTGTAGCGCCGGGCCAGGTGGGCATCGGGCGTGGCGTCGACGATCAGCTCGATGTCGTAGTAATGCTCGAGCTCGGCCAACAGCTCCACGCTGTAGTCGGCGATGCCGGAATGCTGCGGCGGTAACGGCGACAGGTAGGCCATCCGTGGTTTGGCGCCGGTAGCGTTGCTGGCACCACTGGCGGCACCAGGCACGGCAGCGACGGCCGCCAGCAGCGCTTGCTGAACGGCGGCTAACCCGGCGGTGGCCATGCCGTGGATGGCGGGGATGGCCGGGAAACTGCCGCTGCCATAGTTGCTGTCGCTGTTGCTGCCGTTGCCGCTGTTGCTGCCGTTGCCGCTACCGCTACCGCTGCCGTTGCCATTGTTGTTGTTGTTGTTGTTGCCGTTGCCAACGTCCGGTGCGGACTGGCCCGGATGCCAGGCCACGTCGGCCTGCACATCGCGCAGCAAGGTGTCGCGCAACAGCGTGGCCGCGCGTCGGCGCCAGGCATCGGCGCCGCGCGCGGTGTCGAGCACCCGTACTTGCACTTGGGCGGGATGGGCTGCCAGCAGCGGCGCCAGCGCCAGCCGCGCGGCATCGGACCGCTCGCCGTGCGCATGGTGCAGCAGCGCCACCACGGTGTGGCCGGCAGCGGCCAGTCCGGCTGCGGTGCTCGATATTTGTGCCAGGGTGGCTTCGTCCAGGCTCGGGTGTAAATCAATCGCGATACGCATGCTTCAGTGACTGGAAAAGGAATCGGAACGCTCGAGATCGGCCAGCACGCGGCGGGCCGACTGCGGCAGGTGCGCCAGCGCCGGCGGCACGTCGGCCAGCATCGGCACCACGGCGTCGGGATTGCCGCGCACCCGCGCATACCAGGCCAGGAAGCGCGCTTCCAGCCCTGGTACGCGGCGCAGCACGGCAAACGCGGCGCCACGCAGCGCCGGCCGCTGCGCCAGCCACATCAGCGCGCGCCGCACCTGCGGCCGCACACGCGCAGGCGTGAGCAGGCGCAGCGGCGCGGTCAGGCGCCACGACCAGCTGCCGTGGGCCGCCTGTAACTGCGCTTCGAGCTGGCGCGCCCACGCGGTTTGGCCGTCGTGCACCTGCACCAGTTCTGCATGGCGCGCGCGCGCCTCGGCCAGTTCGGCTGCGACACCCTGCAGGCGCACCAGTTCGGCCTCGAGCCCGGTCATGCGCCCCAGTTCGGCGTCCAGCGCCTGCACCCGGTGCAGGGCGCGGTCGAGATCGCGCACGATGTAATGGTCGAACACATTGGGCTGGACGGCCAGCGCGGGCAACAGGTGCGCCTGCTCGGCCGCCACGTAATACCGGTTGAGACCGTCGAAGTAGGCGTACCGGTAGTCGCATGACGTCACCAGCGCTTCCCACTGCTCGTGGTTGGTGACGGGACTGCCGGGCAGGGTGGCTTCGATCACCAGCACCCACGGCCGCCAGCGCCGCAGGTCCATGCCGCACAACACTTCCGCCTCGAAGCCTTCGACATCGATCTTGAGGAAATGGATGGCGTCCGGCGCATGCTCGGCGCAGATGCCGGCCAACGTGCGCAGCGGCACCTGGTGCTCGATGATGGACACGCCGTCGGCGCGGTGCAGGGCAGCGGTGGCGGCATCGGTGGAGGCCCAGCCGTTGACGGTGGGCGTGTCGTACAGCGTGATGCTGCCGTCGGCAGCGCCGCAGGCCAGCGCCAGGTTGATGTCGCGCGGGCGCTCGCGCAGGAAGACTTCGTGGTACGACGGCATCGGTTCGATGTTGATGCCGCGCCAGCCGGCGTCGTAGAAAATCCGGGTGACCGAATTTTCCTCGGGGTCGTTGGCGCCGACGTCGATATAAAAGCCGTTCTGTATGCGGCCCAGTGCGCGCCACAGCAGCACGTCCTCGCCGTTCTGCGCGTACGAAATGAGGGTCATGCCGCCTCCGGCGCAAACAGCGCGGCGTGCGCCGGCCCGGCCAGCGCAGCCGCCAGCGACGGCTTGTCATAGACCAGCAGCGCAATCGCCGCCTGGGCCAGCAAGTCGCGCCCGGCCAGGCCGGCGGCGCGCCTGAAGAACACGGCGTCGCCCCAGCCAAGGCGGTCGCGGCTGCCTTCGAACGGGCCGTGGTAGGCATAGCGGCAGCTGTGCGCCAGGTCGATGAAGTCGAAGCCGTGGCCGCGCAGCAGTTGTTCGATCTCCGAGAACAGGCCCTGGCCTTCGTACAGCTCGGCAAACGAGACTTCGCAGTGGACCACGTTGGTACGGGCCAGCACGGCGCCGGCATGGCGCAGCGCGGGCAATTCGAAGCCCTGGATGTCGAGCTTGAGGAAGTCCACCGTGGCGTCATCGGCCAGCACGTCGTCGAGGGTGCGCGTGGCGACATTCTCGGTGCGCGCCGTGCGCAGCTGGCTCAGGTGCACCAGCTGTTCGGTGAGCGCGGTATTGAACGGCAGCAGCGACGACGTGGCGTCAGGCACGTTCAAGTGGAAGGTGTGACTGCTGCCGTCGCCGATGAAGTCCGGGTACATGCGCACGGTGGCGCCGTCGGCCTGGCGCCGTTCGGTCAGCTTGTCCGCGATCGGTTCGAAGCCGACGATGTGGCAGGGCAGGCCGTGGCCGGCCAGTGCCGCATACACGTGCTGCTCGTCGGCCAGGATTTGCGCGCCCACGTCCACGATGCGCAGCGGTGAATCGGCCAGCGCGGTGGCGGCGGCAGCGGCCACGCGTGCGCGCAGGCCGGCTTGCGCGTGCTGGTGGGCCAGCGTGGTGCGGTATTCATCGCTGGCGGCCAGCGTGGTGGTGAGCGCGGCCAGGTCGAGGCGGCCGTCCACCAGGGTGTCGGTCCAGTAGGCCAGGCCGGCGGCGTCAGCCTCGCGGCCCAGCAGGGCGCGATACAGGGCGCGCACCAGGTGCTGCGCTTCAAGGGAGGAATAAGTCACGATACTCTTTCTGGATTCCATTACAGCGTAGCGCATTCGAGCCGTGGCGCCAGGTTGGTCATGCCGGACCAGCGGATCGCCGCAGCATCGGGCAGCACCATGAAGGCGCTGACCTCGTGCAGGTAATTGAGCACCTCGCGGAAGTTGCCTTCATCATAACCGCCATTGCCCAAACCAACCGTCAGCGTGTACTCCTCCGGTGCGAGCTGCATGGCAAAGACAAAACTGGCCGACAGCACGCCGCCTGCGCTGACCGGCCCCGGCGTCTGGTGCATGCAATAGGTATTGGTTTCGAACAGCACGATGCCGTGCCGGTTGCGGATCTTGAAGCCCACGTGCGGATCGTCGAGGTCGCGGTGGGCCAGGTAATCGATGCGCAGGCGTACCTGCTGGTCGGCGCCGATATTGGTCAGCGCAACGCCGTCGGCATCGACAAAGGCGGCGCCCACGCAATCGGCGTGCGCGGTGACGATGCTGCCGTCGCTGCCGGAGAGCGCGACGGACGTGCGCAGGCGGTCGGCATCGACCGGTGGCGCAGCCGGAGCCTCGGTCGGGACCGAGACCGAAACTGCAACCGGTATCGGTGCGCAGGCCGCTTCGTCGGCGGCATCGACCGGCGCATGGCCCAGCAGCTCGGCCTGGTAGCGGTCGGCGGCGGTGCGCGGGGCGCCGTCGAAGGCCACCCGGCCCTGGCGGATATACAGCGCGCGGTCGCAGATATTCATCACCGTACCCATGCTGTGCGAGACGAACAGCAACGTCGTGCCGGCCGCCGTGAAGCCACGGATGCGGTCGAAACATTTTTGCTGGAAGAACACGTCGCCGACCGCCAGCGCCTCGTCGACAATCAGGATATCGGGCCGCTCGCAGGTGGCCACGCTGAACGCCAGGCGCATCTGCATGCCGCTCGAATACACGCGCACCGGCTGGTCGATGTAGTCGCCGATGCCGGCAAATGCCTCGATCTCGGGCATCAGCGTGGTGATGCGGTCGGCGTCCAGGCCCATCAACTGGCCGGCCATGAGCACGTTCTGGCGGCCGGTAAAATCGGGGTGGAAACCCAGGCCCAGTTCCAGCAAGGCCGCCACCCGGCCATGCGTGGCCACGCTGCCCACGGTAGGCAAGGTGGTGCCGGTGATCAGTTTCAACAGCGTGCTCTTGCCGGCGCCGTTGATGCCGATCAGCGCCACCGCCTCGCCGGCGGCAATATGAAAATCGATGTCCTGCAAGATCCAGTGGGCACGATGGCGCGGGCCGCTCCACGGCAGCAGCCACTCTGCCAGGCGCGCCCAGCGCGTCGGATATTGTTTATAGGCCTTGCCCAGGCCGCTGACGGTAATGGCTCCCATCACAGCTCGTCCACCATTTCGCCGGCGCGCTTGCGGAACAGGCGCAGGCCCAGCACGCACAGCGCCAGCGCGCACAGCGTGGCCGGCAGCAGGCCGGCCCAGTCGGGCGCGCGGCCGTGCAGCAGCACGTCCTGGAAGCCGCCCGTCACCGCTGCCATGGGATTGAACACCAGCAAGTCGCGCAGCGCGGGCGGCAGGATCGCGGCCGGGTACACCACGGGCGTCAACCAGAACCAGAACTGGATGAAGATCTGGAAAAACTGGCCGACGTCGCGGAAGAACACATTGAGCACGCCCAGCACCAGGCCCAGGCCGATCGCCAGCGCCACTTCCAGCACCAGCAGCGGCAGCAACAGTGCGAACACGGCGCCGGGGAACTGGCCCGATACCAGCAGGAAGACGGTGAACAGGCCGAAAATAATCGCGAAGTTGACCAGCGCGTTGCTGGCCACGATGGCCGGCAGGCAGATACGCGGGAAGTTGGCTTTTTTAAGCAGGTTGGCGTTGTCGATGAACATGTTCTGCGCGCGCGTGACGATCTCGGCGAACAGGCCCCACGACAGGATGCCGGCGCACAGGTAAATGCTGTACCCGAAGCGGCTGACTTCGCCTGGCAGCTTGCTCTGCATCACCTGCGAGAAAATCACGGTATAAACCACGATCATCGCCAGCGGATTGAGCACGGTCCAGGCGGCACCGAGCATGGTGTTGCGGTAGCGGGCCTGGAAGTCGCGCTGGACACTGCCCCCGATGAAGCCACGGCTGTGCCACAGCGCGCGCAGCATGACGCTCATGAAAACATGGCGCCGGCGCAAGGCGGCAGCAACAGTGGTGGAGGGGCGACGACCATAGGAGTCCTGCAATAATGATCGAAAGATTATATAGCAGCCAGTTGCCAGCTTAATATGTTGTAACAGCTTGTTACGCGCTGTAACTAAATCTCCGGGACGGGGCTGATCACGGTCCCAACCACTGCCAACTCAGTTGCAATTGGGTATCGTCGTACTGGAAAATCGAGATGTTTTCGCGGTTGTGAATCCGCCGCGCCTCGAGCACCAGGTTGTGGCTCTTGCTCAACGGGTAGGTATAGGCGCCGCGTAACATATGCGCTTGCTGGCGCCGGGTCTCGTCGATCAGGCCCTCCGCATAGGCGCTGGCGCTGCGCCAGGTCTGGCGCGTATAACCAAGCTCGCCCGTGCCGGCGCCAAGCAGTTGCCGGTATTGCAGCGACAGGCTGTTGCCGTGGCGGTTGCCGCCGGGACGCTGTTCGGCGGCCTTGTCGTCGAGCAGGCCGAAGCTGGCGCTGGCGTACTGGTTGCCGCTGCGCCAGGTCAGCTGGCTGCGCACTTCGCCGGTGGTGCCGCGAAAATTGTCGAGTGTCTGGTAATCGACGTGGGTCACGCCCGTGTGCAGCGACAGTTGCAGGGTCTTGGGCAGCGGCAGCGGCGGCATCAACTGGGCTTGCAGCTGGAGCTGGCGCTGGTACAACTGGCTGCCCAGCGTGGCGTAGCCGACGGTGGCGGTGGTGCGCAGTTTCCAGCGTTTGATGCGCCACGGCGTGTCGATGCCGGCGAACAGCGAATAGCTGTCGTAGTCGTGCAGGCTGTCGTGGCGGCGGCCCTGGAACTGCACGAAGCCCTGGGTACCGTTGGGCGTGAGGTCGCGGATATAGTCGGCCGACAGCGCCGTGTACTGGTCGCGCCGGGGCAAAAAGTCGGGCAGCAGCACCAGGCCGTCGCCGCCGTCCACCGGCTGGTACGTTGCGCTGTTGGCGCCCTGGTTGACGTTGCGGCTCAGGCCGCGTCCGACCGAGACGCTGTACAACGGCCGCGGTTGCCAGCCGGCGCAGCCGCCGGCGCGGGCCTGGGCGATCAGTTCGCGGATTTCCGGTGGTGGTGCAAAGCGCTGTTCGATGGCCTGGAACAGGCGCTCGGCCTCGGCCATGTTGCCCAGGTCGCAGCGCACCAGCGCCAAATCGAGCCAGGCGCCGGCGTGCAGCGGCTCTTGAGCAATCACGCGTTCGAGGGCGTCGGTGGCGTCGTCGCGGCGGCCTTCGGCGATCGACCGCAGGGCGTCGCGGTACAGGTCCTGCACCAGGTCCGCAGTCTGGGCGCGGGCAGTGCCGCTTGCCACGGCCAGCAGGACCAGCGAGCAGATCGCCAGCGGGGCGGTTTTCGACAGCGGATGGTGGAGGAAGCCTGGCAGTGTCATCGATGGGTAAATACTGGCCGCCCCGGAATCGGCGCAATGGTCGGGCAGTATAACGTACCTGCCTGGAATTGCCGAATCGACGGTCACGGCTGGTTACAAGGATTGATACAAAGTGTAACGACTGTCTTGTCAGAAATTAATTTCGGTAAAATACGTGTCATGGCGTACGTCCGAGATCCGGGCGTACGCATCATCCACCGGAATTCCATCATGGCGCGTCAACTCACCTTCATTATCGCGGCGCTGCTGGCAGCGCAGGCGCATGCCGCCGAGCCCGGACAAATCGTGTTTGTCGCCGGCCAGGCCGAGGTGGAAGGCGATCCCGCCCGCGTCGGCGCAACGGTCCAGGACGGCGACCGCTTGCGCACCGGTGGCGACGGCTACCTGTATATCCGCACGGCCGATCAGCGCCTGGTGATCGTACGGCCAGAAACCGAAGCGCGTTTCGCGCGCGAAATGAGCACTACGGCTACGCAGGGAAACCTGGGTACGCCTGCGTTCAATACTGCCAATCTTGCTAACCTCGCCAATACCGCTGGTCCGACCGACGCCCGGGTCGAGTCGTCGGCCATGGCCGGCACCATGGTGGCCACCGGTGTCAACCCCGACCTCGACGCCCGCAAAAGTGGTGACCTGCAAGCCAAGTTGCCGCAGTTCGGCGCCACGGGCAATGTGCGGCCACCCGACCTGGCCGCCCAGCCGCAAGTGGTCAGCTGGGGTCGCTGGGAAAACGTCATCGACCGCGCACCCAACGCCACCCTCGAGAACCTGGCCGGTGCCGCCGCCGGTACCGGTACCCGGCGCCTGGCCGCCAACGAGGTCTATGTGCTGTTCCGTGGCGAAGACGGTACGCCGTACGTGACGCCAGCACGCGGCAGCGCCGGCTTCGCCCTGGCCGCCAGTGAAGCCTATGTGCGCGACGCCGGCACCGGCCAGCGCACGGCCGCCAGCCTGACCGACGGCCGCCTGACGGTCGATTTCGCCAAGGCCACGTTTGCCACCAGCGTCAATGTACGCGACCAGGACGCCAGCTACCGGCTGTCCGCCGCTGGCCATTTGGCCAAGGATGGCCAGTTCGGCAGCGTCACCCGTACCGCGCAGCCGGGCGCAATGCAGGTCAATGGCGCGCTGGGCGGTAATGGCGGCGCAACTTACCTGTTCGAAGGCGCCTTGACTCCGACCCGGACCGTTTCCGGCGTGGCAACCTGGCGTACGACAACTACCCGTTAAGCTTCTGTATCCACCGGCGGCCCCGTCTTTCCCAGGAAAGCGGGGCCGTTGCGCGTCAAATTGTGCCAATTTCCAACAGATGCTCCAAGTAAATTGAGGCTGGGCGTGTCTATGGCGGCCCGTGTGGGAAATTGTGAATTTTCAGGGAATTTTGTGAGCGATAATGGCCCCGCCGACCCAGTGGAGTTGATTCGTCACAACTTATCCCATAATGAAAAACAAATTCTCTCCGCCCAGTAACGAAATCACCGACGTCCTCTCCACGCTCAAGCGCGCCTTTTTCACGGTGGGCGCGTTCAGCGCCATCACCAACCTGCTGATGCTGGCGCCGTCGCTTTACATGCTGCAAGTCTATGACCGGGTGCTGACCAGCCGCAACGAAACCACCTTGCTGATGCTGACTGTGATGATTCTGGGCGCCTACCTGATGATCAGCGTGCTCGAACTGGTGCGCAGCTTTATCCTGGTGCGCGTGGGCGCCCGCTTCGACATGGAACTCAACAAGCGGGTGTACACCGCCGCCTTCGAGCAGAATCTGCGGCGCACAGGCGGCAACGCCGGCCAGGCCTTGAGCGATCTGACCAATATCCGCCAGTTCCTGACCGGTAGCGCGCTGTTCGCGTTTTTCGACGCGCCGTGGTTCCCGATCTACCTGGTCGTGATTTTCATCTTCGAGCCGGGCCTGGGCGTGTTCGCGCTGTGCGGCACGGCGATCCTGGTGGCGCTGGCCTTCCTCAACGAGCGGGTGTCGAAAAAGCCGCTGGCCGAGGCCAATACCCTGTCGATCGCCTCGGCCTCGCTGGCGACCAACAACCTGCGCAATGCCGAAGTGATCGAGTCGATGGGCATGCTGCCCAACCTGATGGGCCGCTGGTTCAAGTTGCACGGCAAATTCCTGCACTTGCAGGGCGAGGCCAGCGAAAAGGCGGGACTGGTGGCGGCCGCCACCAAGTTCGTGCAGATCGCGCTGCAATCGCTGGTGCTGGGCTATGGCGCGTTGCTGGTGCTGGAAAACAAGATCACGCCGGGCATGATGATTGCCGCCTCGATCCTGCTGGGCCGCGCGCTGGCGCCGGTGCAGCAGGTGATCGCGGTATGGAAAACCTATGCCGGCGCGCGCAGCTCGTATGGCCGGCTGCTCGAACTGCTCGACGGTAATCCGGCGCGCAAGGCGGGCATGCCGCTGCCCAAGCCTACCGGCACGCTGACGGTGGAAGGCGTGAGCGCTGTCGCTCCTGGCGGCCAGCTGACCTTGCTGCGCGGTGTGTCGTTTGGCCTGATGCCTGGCGACGTGGTTGGCGTGATCGGCCCCAGCGGCTCGGGCAAGACCACGCTGGCGCGCCTGCTGGTGGGTGTGTGGCCAGCCGCGCTGGGCAAGGTGCGCCTGGATGGCGCCGACATCTATCAATGGAACAAGGCCGAGCTGGGACCGCACCTCGGTTATTTGCCGCAGGATATCGAACTGTTTGCCGGCACGGTGGGCGAGAACATCGCCCGCTTCGGCGAGGTCGCGGCCGACAAGGTGGTGCTGGCGGCGCAGCGCGCCGGCGTACACGACATGATCCTGCGCCTGCCGCAAGGCTACGACACCCCGCTTGGTGATGGCGGCGCCGGCCTGTCCGGCGGCCAGAAGCAGCGCCTGGGCCTGGCGCGCGCCATGTATGGCGACCCCGCCGTGCTGGTGCTCGATGAACCGAACTCCAACCTCGACGACGCCGGCGAGCATGCCTTGCTGGCGGCCGTGAACGATCTGCGCGCACGCGGCAAGACCATCGTGCTCATTACCCACCGCACCAGCGCCATCGGCATCACCAACAAGTTGCTGCTGCTGCGCGACGGCGCGGTCGAAATGTTCGGCCCGACCAAGCAGGTGCTGCAGGCGCTGCAAGAGAAAAACCAGAAACAGATGCAGGCGCATGCGCAGGCCCAGCAGCCAGCCGCCCCGGCGCAGCCGCAACCGCCAGTACCAGCCGCGCCGGCGCCCGCCCAGGAGCAACCATGAAATTATTGAATTCGGATTCGAAGGCACTGGCCTCCGATGTGGTCAGCCACGATGTGTCGCCCTTGACCGTGCACACGGACGCCAGCGGTTACGGCAAGCTGGGCTGGCTGGTAGTGCTGCTGGGCGTGGGCGGCTTCTTCCTGTGGGCCACGCTGGCGCCGCTGGAAAAGGGCGTGCCGATGCCGGGCACGGTGGCCAAGGAAGGCAACCGCAAGACCATCCAGCACCAGAACGGCGGCATCGTCAACGAAATCCTGGTGCAGGACGGCGATATCGTCAAGGCCGGCCAATTGCTGGTGCGGATGAGCGACATCGCGCCGAAGTCGCAGGTGGAAGTGGCGCGCGTGCAGTACCTGGCCGCGCGCGCGGCCGAGGCGCGCCTGGTGGCCGAGCGCGACGGCAAGGCCATCGCGTTCCCGGCGTCGCTGCAAGCATACAAGGCAGACCCGCGCACGGCCGAAGTATTCGAAGTGCAGCAGCAACTGAAAAGCGCACGCGAGTCGGCGCTCAAGAACGAGCTGGCGGCGGTTGATGAAAACATCGCCGGCCTGCGCGCCCAGACCCGGGGCCTGGAAGAGTCGCGCGAATCCAAGGTGCAGCAACTGGCGTTCCTCAAGGAGCAGGTCGAGAACATGCGCGACCTGGCCAAGGAGGGCTATATCGCCCGTTCGCGCCTGCTGGAAGTGGAGCGCACCTACGCCCAGGTCAACGGCGCCATCTCGGAAGACATCGGCAACATCAGCCGGGGCCAGCGCCAGGTGCTGGAATTGTCGCTGCGCCGCGTGCAGCGCACCCAGGAATACCAGAAGGAGGTGCGCGCGGCGCTGTACGACGCCCAGAAGGAAGCGGACGCGCTGGCGGGTCGCATGCTCTCGCTCGACTACGACCTGGCCAACGCCGAAATCCGCGCGCCGGTGGGCGGCATCGTGGTGGGCCTGAACGTGTTTACCCGGGGCGGCGTGGTGGCCCCCGGCGCGCGCCTGCTCGACATCGTGCCAGCCGACGACGGCCTGGTGGTGGAAGGACTGCTGCCGGTCAACCTGATCGACCGCGTGCACACCAAGCTGCCGGTGGAGCTGATTTTCTCGGCCTTCAACTCGAACCGCACGCCGCACATCGACGGCGTGGTGGAACACGTGGCAGCCGACCGCGCGGTCGATGAGCGCACCGGCGCGGCCACCTACAAGGTGCGGGTAAAAGTGACGCCGGCCGGCACCCGCATGATCGCCCAGCACCGCATGGACGTGCGGCCCGGCATGCCGGTGGAGATTTTTGTGAAGACCGGCGAGCGCACCATGATGAATTACCTGTTGAAACCGGTGATCGACCGCGCCAAAACCTCGCTGTCGGAGGACTGAGTGAAGCCTGTCGCACCAACGATTTTCATTTTGACCTTGCTGCACGCGGGCAGCGCCCACGCCATCAGCCTGATGCAGGCGTACCAGTCGGCGCTGCAAAACGACCCGACCTACCGCGCCGCCACCCACGAATATGCCTCGGGCATCGAAAGCGAAGTGCTGGGCCGCTCGGCCTTGCTGCCCAGCGTGTCGGCCAGCTATTCCAACAGCCTGGTGGAGGCCGACGTGGTGTACATCACCAATGGCATCGAAACGCCGTCGCGCGAACTCGAGTACCGCAGCAAGTCGGCGGTGGTGCAGGTGCGCCAGCCCGTGTTCAGTCTGGAAGCGATCGCGCGCTACCACCAGGGGCTGTGGCAGACCGACTACGCCACGGCGGTGTTTGCGTCGCGCAAGCAGGAGCTGATCCTGCGCCTGGCCGGTTCCTATACCGAGGCGCTGTTTGCCAACACCCAGCTGCGCCTGGCCGAGGTGCAGCGCGACGTCTATCTCGAGCAGCGCGCGGTCAACAACCGCCTGTTCGAAAAAGGCGAGGGCACCAAAACCGACATGCTGGAAACCGAGGCCCGGCTCGACCTGGCCGAAGCGCAGGTGCTCGAGGCCAAAGACAATGTGCAAACCACGCTGGCCGCGCTGTCGGCCATCGTCGGCCAGGAAGTGAATGCGGTCGATGATGTGGCGCCCGAATTCCGCCTGGCGCCCGATGCGGCGATCCGCTTCGACGAGTGGCGCGACATCGCGCTGCGCCAGAATCCCGACATCATCGCCATGCAGTTCGCGGTAGCTTCGTCGCGCGAGGAAATCAACAAGGCCCGCGCCGGCCACACGCCACGGGTGGACCTGGTGGCCAGCTACGCCAAGAACAATTCGGACACGCTCAACACCCTGAACCAGGATTCGAAACAGAAGTCGATCGGCTTCCAGATCAATGTGCCGCTGTATTCCGGCGGCGCGGTCAGCGCGGGCACGCGCCAGGCGGTGGCCGCCACCGAAAAGGCCAAGGCCGACCAGCAGGCGACGACCGACAAGGTGCTGGTGGAATTGCGCAAGCAGCACGCGGTGGTGGTTTCCAGCGTGGCGCGGCTGCGCGCGCTGGACAAGGCAGTGGCGTCGGGCACCATGCTGGTGACGGCCACCGAGCAAAGCATCAAGGGTGGCGTACGCATCAACCTCGACCTGCTCAACGCCCAGCAGCAGCTGTACACGAGCCGGCGCGACCAGGCGCAGGCGCGGTACAGCTATTTGCTGGCGATGCTCAAATTACGGGCGGCGGCCGGTGTGCTCGATGCCGACGCCTTGCGCGACGTGGCGGCGTATTTCCGCTGATGCATCGGATGCAATCAGCGGGGTGAACTGTTACGCCAGCGCGTAACCCTCGTGCTCATGGATGACAGCTGCAGGCGCGCTGCCCTTGCTGCCGGCGATGGGCTGGCGCGAAGCGCGCAGGCTGGCGGTGATGTCGTCGGCCAGGCCCGTCAAGGTCTCGTGGCGCTTGCGCGCTTCCGAACGCTTGCGTGACGGGATCGCGGCCAGGTCCAATTCTGCCAGTGGCAGGCAGGGCAGGCGGTAGTCGCCGTCGGCGCGCGGCGTGGCGTCCAGTTCCTGCCACAGCGCGTCGTAGTCGGCATGCACCTTGCCCTGGCGTAAAGAGCGGCACACGGTACGGTTGGCATTGCCCACCAGGCGCAGTTCGCCGCAACCGAGCACGACGCCGATCTGGCCCAGCAGCTTGATCATCATGTTTTTGGGGCGCAGGCCGTGCAGTTCGCGGGTGGCGTCCTTGATCACTTGCAGGCCGTGGTCGCCGCGCGGGCCTTGCATGCAGCCGACGCCGAGCACCATGCCGCGCTCACCCTGGTGGAAGGAGAACGCGCAGTTGTAGATCACCTCGTCGCCGTGTACCAGTTGCAGGACCAGTTCGCCTTCGCGCTCCATCGGCTCGACCGCTGCCAGCTGGATATGATAGGGCAGGCCGTTCTTGCCGGTCACGCGCGCCAGCACTACCCGGTCTTTCGACGCCAGCGCCGTCAGCGGGCCGAGGCCCTGGCGCAGGATGAAGCGGTAGTGTTCGCTCAACAGGGTGAGGCGGGCTTTGTAACCCATGGTATTGCTGAAGTAGGGGCGGAACACCTTGTAGACCATGCGCGGATGGTCCGCAACCAGGTCGGAAAACAATGGCGCCGAGTTCAGCAATTGCAACCAGCCATCGACCGCTTCGCGGTGCAGCAGCGCGCGCGCGGACAGTTTGATGGTCTCGCGCAAGCGGCGCAGCCCGGTCAGGCCTACCGTGCCTGAGTGCAATGTGATCGACATCATGTTTCCTTGTGGTATGCGCGGTGTTCATACCGCAAGGAACCGATGGTAGGCCTGCACCCCGGGGCTGACAATTGGGGCGCCAGCGTAAGGGGGTTCCCGTATGTCGATGGAGACCGCGCGGGACCATGTAAAGGGCGGAAACAGGTGTTGCTAAGGGTAACCCTTAGTTGTAAAAAGCGCTGCGCGTTGATGGGCGGCGAGGCATAATGCTACAATACGATACAAATCTTTACATTATGTCCTGGTCGCGGTCCGCGTTTTCCCTTCGCTCCTTGCAGTTTCCAGCCTTTATTGCGCTGTACTTGCTGTTCGACTGGGCCACCTATATCGACCCTTTGTACGGTCTCAACATCACGCCCTGGAATCCCGATCCGTCGCTGGGACTGGTGTTCTGGCTGCGCCATGGCTGGCGCGCGGCGCTGCCCTGGTTTATCGCGTTGACGCTCGGCGAAATCCTGGTGCGCGGCATGCCGGCCGGCTTGCTGCTCACGGTGCTGCTGTCGGTGTGGCTCACCGTAGGCTACGGACTGATGGGCGAAGCGCTGCGCCGTACCTTTGGCAGCGACGGCCTGTTCGACAGCCGGGTGCGCCTGTTCCAATGGGTGGCGATCGTGGCCGTGGGCTCGCTGCTCAACGACCTCGTGTATATCAGCCTGCTGTCCGCCACCGGCCTGATCCCGGCCGGCAGCTGGAGCACGGCGGTACTGCGCTTTGGCATCGGCGACATGGTGGGGGTGGTGGTGTCGATGCCGCTGATCTGGATGCTGGCCAGCGCACCGACCCGTCAGCGCTTGCGTGATACGGTGTGGAACCTGGAAACGTTGGGCTACCTGGCGCTGGCGATCGGCGTGCTGTATTTGGTGTTTGGCAGCATCGCGACGTCGGAATTCAAGGATTTCTATTTCCTGTTCCTGCCGGTGGTGTGGGCGGCTTCGCGCCAGGGCTTGTATGGTACGGCACTGATGGTGTTCGTCCTGCAGGCGGGTATCGGTGCGCTGGTCAAGCTCAACCACGCCGGCGATATCGCCGTGCACGAGCTGCAAATGCTCGACGTGGTGCTGGCGCTGGTGGGCTTTTCGATCGGCATCGTGGTCGATGAATTGCGCCAGGTGTCGAGCGACTTGAAGCAGTCGTTGCGGCTGGCGGCGGCCGGCGAAATGGCGGCCGCCCTGGCGCACGAACTGAACCAGCCGCTGACCGCGCTGGGGACTTACGGCAAGGCCTGCGAATTCCTGCTCGAACGGGGCGAGAGCGGCGCCATGCTCAAGAGCGTGGTGCAGCGCATGATCGCCGAGTCGAGCCGGGCTGCCGAAGTGGTGCGGCGCCTGCGCGATTTTTTCCGCACCGGCGCCATGAAGCTCGAGGCGGTCGATGCGCGTCACCTGGTGGCGGGCGTGAGCCAGCAGTTCATGGCGCAGTTGCGCGAGCGCGAAGTGGTGCTCAATATCGAGGCGGTACCCGCCTTGCAGGTACAGGTGGACCGGCTGCAGGTCGAGCTGGTGCTGCGCAACCTGCTGGCCAATGCACTGGAAGCGGTGCAGGAACAGCCGGCCGGTGCGCGCCGCATCACGGTGTCGGGCTGGCGGGTGGACGCGGCCGGCAAGGGCGGGCGCGGCGCCAGGGGCCGCCAGGCATCGGAGCGGCGCGCCTGCCTGCACTTGATGATCGAGGACAGCGGCAAGGGCGTGTCGCAGGCATTGGCCGCGCGCTTGTTCGAGCCGTTCGTCTCGTCCAAGGCCAGCGGACTGGGATTGGGCCTGGTGCTGAGCCGGGCCATCATGGAGGCCCACGGCGGTGCACTGTGGGCCGAGGTTGGAGACAAGGGAATATTTAAAATGGCGCTGCCGTTGGCACGCGCCGAGGAGCCAGAGCATCATGTCGCTGCATAATCCGGACGCGTTCGAACAAAGCGCCCACAACCTGACCGTCTACATCGTCGATGACGACCCGTCCGTGCGCGACGCACTGGGGTTGCTGTTGGGCGTGCGCGGTTACCGTACCGCCGTGTTTTCCAGCGGCGAAGCATTCCTGCAAACCTGGCGACCCAACTGGCGCGGCTGCCTGCTGCTCGACATCCGCATGTCGGGCATGGACGGGCTGGCCTTGCAGCAGGAACTGGCGCGGCAGGGCTGCCGCATCCCCTTCATCATCATGAGCGGCCACGGCGACGTGGGCACCGCGCGCGCTGCCTTCAAGGCCGACGCTGTCGATTTCCTGGAAAAGCCGTTCGACGACGCCAAGCTGATCGCCGCCATCGACGAAGCGCTGTCGCGCGCGCGCAGCGAACAGCACGAGCAGCAGCGCCGCAGCCGTCACGCCAGCCTGCTGGGCGAACTGACGCCGCGTGAACGCGAAGTGATGGACCTGGTGGTATTGGGCCGCCACAACCGCGAAATCGGCCCGGCCCTCGGTATCAGCGTGCGCACGGTGGAAGTCCACAAGGCCCGCCTGATGGCCAAGCTGGGCGTGGACAACGTCGCCGACCTGGTCCGCATCAGCATGCTCGAAAACGAGAGCTGACCGAACCGTTGTCGCTTATTCGGCCTTGAAGCAGGCCGGGCAGGATTTTTCGTACACATATTCCGGCGCCAGTTGCTGGCGCGGGGTGACCACAGCGCGGCACACGAAGCATTGCACGGTTTCGGTCGGCTGCAGCTGCGGGTTGAGCGCGGTACGGTAGTCGAACACGAAGCAGTCGCCCGTGTAGTGGGCGCCGCCCACTTCCTCGAAGTATTTCAGGATGCCGCCTTCGAGCTGGTACACATTGTCGTAGCCGATATTCTGCATGTGGATCGCGGCTTTTTCGCAGCGGATGCCGCCGGTGCAGAAGGTCACCACGGTCTTGCCTTCGAAGTCGTCCTTGTGAGCGGCGATCAGGTCCGGGAACTCGGTGAATTTCTTGATGCGGTAATCGACCGTGTGGTCGAACGTGCCCACGTCCACTTCGAAATCGTTGCGGGTATCGACCATCACCACCGGCTTGCCTTGGTCATCGACGCCGTTGTCGAGCCAGCGCTTGAGCGTCTGCGCCTCGACGAACGGCGCGCGGCCTTCTTCCGGCTTGATCAGCGGCATGCGCATGGTGATGATTTCCTTTTTGATCTTGACCAGCATGCGCTTGTGCGACTGCTCGGAAGACAAACTCTCTTTCACTTCCAGGTCGGCAAAGCGGGCATCGCTGCGCACCCATGCCAGGAACTCGTCGATGTTGGCGCGCGGGCCGGAGAGGAACATATTGATGCCTTCCGGGGTCAACAGGATGGTGCCCTTGAGGCCCAGGCGCGCGCAGATGTCCTGGTATTGCGGCCGCATCGCTTCGGTATCGTCGAAGGTGATGAATTTGTAGGCAGCGATATTGACGTGGGGAGCGAGATCGGTAGCGACAGCGGCAGCGGCGACAGGAGCGCCAGCATGCGCTTCAGCTTGTAAAGCAGTATTAGCGGACATGGTGGTAGAGGAACAAAAAAGAGGGAAGGCGATATTATACGCTGCACTTAAGCTGCATCAGAATGGATCGTCGATTCCTTCCCACGCTGGCCGTTTGACGGCTGCGATGGTGCGTTATGGACAACAAGAAACGATCGATCCGTTTTCGGACCGCACAACTGCAGCATACTTTTCGGCATGCAGCAGACTTCGGCGTCCACGGCGGGCAAAACAAGCTGACGCACCGGGCATTTGGGCTTGCCTTGTACACGCATATCGTGTCGCCTGCCACGACCGAAATAAAAGGATACTATCGAAATCAGCCGGTAACCCATTATCTTAATCGCAGTACCGGCCTCAATGTGATGCTCTTGCCGGACGGAGAATATCTCTCCGGTTGGCGCTTGAGTCCGATGCAACTGCACCATGTGCTGAGCACTGGAAAGCTCGGAGGAGGAAAATCATGAATGCTTTGACCAGCTATAGCAAATTGATCAGTAATTTTCTTGATGGAAATTTATCTGCGGTACAGTTTAGTGATCGCTTCGTCCAACGCTTTAAAAGCGACAGCGGGCCGATGAGCGAGGAGTTGTTCTTGTTGCTCGATGAGCTGTTCGGCGATGCTGAATCGTTTACCCTGAATCCGGCGCTACTGCGCGAGAAGCCAGGGTTTTACCTGGATGAGCCCGGGTTGCAGGCGAAAGCGCGCGACATTCTGGAGCGCATGCGCAACGCGTGCGGACAGCAGGTCGCCGCCTGACAATCAGATCATCGGAGTTTCACGCTGCGCGGTAAAATAGCAGGTTATTGAACCAGTATCGAGCAGCGTATGAACATGGTAGCAAACGAACAAGTGGCAGGAACTGTCATTGCGCCCGACGAGGGTGCGGTAGTCCCGGTCGGGCCGGCTTTTGTCCACCTGCGGGTGCACTCCGAGTACTCGATCGTCGATGGCCTGGTGCGCATCGACGACCTGGTCAAGAGCGCGGCCAAGGACAAGCAGGTGGCGCTCGCGGTCACCGACCTGTCCAATATGTTCGGCATGGTCAAGTTCTACAAGGCGGCGCGCGGCAAGGGCGTCAAGCCGGTGGTCGGTGTCGATGTGTGGATCACCAACGACGACAACCGCGACAAACCGTCACGCCTGATGCTGCTGGCCAAGAACCGCATGGGTTACCTGCAGCTGTGCGAACTGCTGTCGCAAGCCTGGCTCACCAACCAGTACAAGGGCCGCGCCGAGATCCGCACCGAGTGGCTGGCCAACCTGGTCAACCAGCAATACGCGCTGCTGCCCGGCGATTCGCCGGCCAATGGCCTGATCGCCCTGTCCGGCGCCCATTTCGGCGACGTCGGCATGGCGATTGAAAACGGCAACCCGGAACTGGCCGAGCAGAACGCGCAAAAATGGGCCAAGATTTTCCCTGGTCATTTCTATATCGAAATCCAGCGCGCCGGCCAGGCCAACCAGGAAGCGCAGGTGCGCCACGCGGTGTCGCTGGCCTCCAAGCTGGGACTGCCCGTGGTGGCCACGCACCCGGTGCAATTCATTTCCAAGGACGAATTCATCGCCCACGAAGCGCGCGTGTGTATTGCCGAGGGCGAAATGCTGGCCAATGGCAAGCGCGTGCGCAAGTTCAACGAGCAGATGCGTTTCCTTACGCAAGCGGAGATGCGCGAGCTGTTCCATGACCTGCCGGCCGCGTTGCACAACTCGGTGGAAATCGCCAAGCGCTGCAACCTGACGCTCACGCTGGGCAAGCCGCAGCTGCCGAACTTCCCCACGCCCGGCATGACGATTGACGAGTTCCTGATCGCCGAAACCAAGAAGGGGCTGGAAGAGCGGCTCGAGCAGCTGTATCCCGATCCGGTGCGGCGCGAAAAAGAGCGGCCGCGCTACGAGGAGCGGCTCGACTTCGAGAACAAGACCATCATCAACATGAAGTTCCCCGGCTACTTCCTGATCGTGGCCGAGTTCATCCAGTGGGGCAAGAACAACGACGTGCCGATCGGCCCGGGCCGCGGTTCGGGCGCCGGTTCGCTGGTCGCGTATGCACTGAAAATTACCGACCTCGACCCGCTCAAGTACAACCTGCTGTTCGAACGTTTCCTGAACCCGGAACGGGTCTCGATGCCCGACTTCGATATCGACTTTTGCCAGGAAAAGCGCGAGCTGGTGATCCAGCACGTGAAGGACCTGTACGGGCGCGATGCGGTCTCGCAGATCGCCACGTTCGGTACCATGGCGGCCAAGGGCGCGATCCGAGACGTGGGCCGCGTGATGGACTTCGGCTACAACTTCTGCGATGGCGTCTCGAAACTGATCCCGTTCAAGCCCGGCAAGCCGGTGTCGATTGCCGAGGCCATCGAAGAAGAACCGATGCTCAAGGAACGCCAGCAGAATGAGGAAGAAGTCTCGCAACTGCTGGACCTGGCGCAGCAGGTCGAGGGCATCACCCGTAACATCGGCATGCACGCTGGTGGCGTGCTGATCGCCCCGGGCAAGCTCACCGACTTCTGCCCGCTGTACACCCAGGGTGGCGACGGCGGCGTGGTGTCGCAGTACGACAAGGATGACGTGGAGGCCGTGGGCCTGGTCAAGTTCGACTTCTTGGGCCTGACCACGCTGACCATTCTCGACCGCGCGGTCCGCTACATCAAGGCGCTTGACCCGGTCGAAAAAGATTTCGACCTGGCCAAGCTGCCGCTGAACGACCGGCCGTCGTACGACCTGCTCACCAAGGCCAAGACGGTCGCGGTATTCCAGCTCGAGTCGCGCGGCATGCAAGGCATGTTGAAAGATGCGCGGCCCGACCGCTTCGAGGACATTATCGCGCTCGTGGCCTTGTACCGCCCGGGCCCGATGGACCTGATCCCGGACTTCTGCAAGCGCAAGCACGGCGAAAAATTCGACTATCCCGATCCGCGTACCGAGTCCATTTTGTCCGAAACCTACGGCATCATGGTGTACCAGGAGCAGGTGATGCAGATGGCGCAGATCGTCGGCGGCTACTCGCTGGGCGGCGCCGACATGCTGCGCCGCGCGATGGGTAAAAAGAAGGCCGAAGAGATGGCCGAGCACCGCGAGATCTTCCGCGCCGGCGCCGCCAAGGACGGGCTGTCGGCGCAAAAGGCCGACGAGATCTTCGACTTGATGGAAAAGTTCGCGGGCTACGGTTTCAATAAATCGCACGCTGCCGCGTACGCACTGCTGTCGTACCACACTGCGTATTTAAAAGCCCACCATCCGGCCGCGTTCATGGCAGCCAATATGTCGCTGGCGATGGAAGACACGGAAAAGGTCAAAATCCTGGTCGAAGACGCGATCGATATCTGCGGTTTGACCATCCTGCCACCCGATATCAACAAGTCCGACTACCGCTTCGTGCCGGACGGCCCGGCGCCGTCGGTTACCGGCAAAAAAGTCACGCAGATCCGCTACGGCCTCGGCGCCTGCAAGGGCGCGGGCCAAAATGCCATCGAGGCGATTATCGCCGCCCGCAAGGCCGATGGTCCGTTTGTCAGCCTGTTCGACTTCTGCAAGCGTGTCGATAAAAAACAGATCAACCGCCGCACCATCGAGTCGTTGATCCGCGCCGGCGCTTTTGACTGCCTGAACGTCGATCGCGCGATCTTGCTGGCGTCGGTCAGCTTCGCCATGGAGTACGCCGACCAGCAACTGAAATCGGCCAACCAGGTCAGCCTGTTCGGCGGCGACGACAGCGACCTGGAACCGCCACCGGACTACGTGAAAGCCGAGATCTTCACCGACCGCCAGCGCCTGGCCGAGGAAAAGATGGCGCTGGGCTTTTACCTGTCCGGCCACATGTTCGATTCGTTCGCACCCGAAGCGCGCCGCTTCTCGCGCACCAAGCTGGCCGACCTGGAACCGTCGCGCGATCCGCGCATCCTGTGCGGCGTGATTACCGGCATCCGCCCGCAGATGACACAGCGCGGTAAACTCCTGATCGTCACGCTCGACGACAAGAGTGCGGTGGTGGAAGTGACGGTGTATGCCGAGGTATTCGAAGAGTGCAAGCACATGATCAAGGAAGACGAGTTCCTGGCCGTGATCGGCAAGGTCTCGGAAGACCGCTTCTCGGGCGGCCTGCGCATCTCGGCGGAAAAAGTGTTCGATATCGTCAGCGCCCGCGTCAAGCACGGCAAGCAGCTGGCAATGGCGCTGCCCACCACGCTCGATGTGCGCAAGATGGCGGAAGTCCTGGCGCCGCACCGCCATGCCGATGGCTTGCCGGTGTCGGCACGCATCATGCCGCAGGGCGTGGCGTGCACGGTGCAACTGGGTGAAGGGTGGCGCGTGGCGCCGTCGGACGACTTGCAGCAGGCGCTGCGCCAGCAGTTGGGCGCGCAAGATGTGCTGATCGAGTATTGACCAGGGACCTCGCAACAAGGTAGCGAGCGGCCCGATACCGTCTTGGGGAGTCCAAGCGTACGACAGTACGCTGAGCTCCGGTTCGGCGGTAACTGGCCGCGTGGCAGGTGGGCGAGGACTTACAGTTGCGCGGTCACGCTGGTGATGGCGTAACCTTTCGAGCCGATCTGCGCGAGCGGATCGGCGATATGGTAGCGGGACAGGTCGCCGTTGTCGTCATCGACCTCGACCTTCTCCGCTTCCACGTGCCAGTCGGTGCTGGTCGCTTCTTCCGGAATGGTTTTTCCTTCCGGTACAGCCAGGTAGGTGTGCTTGCCTTCTGCTTCGTCTCGGTAATAAATATCTACACGCATGGGTAACCTCCTTGGGCTAAAAACCCATGGTAGCGGATTTTTCCTACCCGGCGCGTCCGCTTAAAGTCCAGGTGCGGTAAGGAAATTATGCTTTCCCCAGTGCCCGTACCCGCGCCTGCCGCTGCCACAGTTTGACCTTGCGGCTCAGCGTCTGCTTGAAGCGGAACACCAGGCTGTTGGCCAATGCCTGCCGTACCTGGCGCGCGGCGCGCAGGTCGTCGCGGCGGCTGGTCGAGCGCAGGCTGCCTTGCTCCATCTTGTCCAGCACGTTTTCAGGCGTACCGAACAGCGTGGCCCGGTAAATCTCTTTCAACTCGCGCCGTACCACGCGCCCGGTCGCCGCTGGCAACTGGTAGGAGTTCTTCACCGCACCGATATAGAAATAGCTGACCACGGCATCGAAGTGGTCGCGCACGCCGGCGCTGACACCGGCTTGCTCGAGCGCCGGCTTGGTCAGCCCCAGCGCGGCCGTAAAATCGCGGCAGTAATCGGCGCTGACTGACTTGGTGATGCTGACCGGGTGCTGGCGATAGGCCAGCAACTGTTGCGGCAGGTAGTACAGCGAGCGGCAGCGCGCCAGCAGGCGCGGCGTGACGGCCACGTCCTCGAACAGGCGCTTGGTGGGATACAGCGGCTGCTCGAAGCTCGCATAAATGTCACGCCGGATCACGCGCGCCCACGCGTACAGGTGGCGGTCGGCAAAGAACACGTCGAGAATGGTGTCGGCGTCCGTGATCAGCGTCTCGGGCGTGTAGCCCATGCGCACGGCGCGGTTCTTGTCGGGCCGGTCGGGGTGCCACATGGAAAAGTCCAGCGCGATCGCGTCGGGATGATAGCTGGCGATCACCGCGTCGAGCCGCGCCAGGATGCCCGGTTGCAGCAGGTCGTCGCTGTCGATGAACAGGATGTAGTCGCCGCGCACCTCCTGCAGGCCCACGTTGCGCACTTGCGCCAGGCCCTGGTTGGCTTGCCGGATCAACCGCAGCGCGCATTGCGGCGCAGCGGCGGCCTGCGCCTGCACGCGGGCGGCGGTGTCGTCGCGCGAACCGTCGTCGATCACGATCAGTTCGTGGGACGGCCCCATTTGCGGCACGATGTGGGCCAGGCATTCGTCGATGAAACCGGCAGCGTTATAGGCGGGGACGATGATGCTGATGGAAAACGGGGCGGACATGGTCAATTGGTTTTGCTAAGGCGTTGTTGCCTGGCCATTTGCCAGGTTTTGTAGGCGCGGTTGATGGTCTGGCGCCACTTGAACACGGTGCTGTCGGCCAGCGCCTGGCGCACCTGGCGCGCACAGCGGCGGCCGTTGCGCAGCGTGACCGACGCCAGCTGGCCGGCTTCCAGGTTGTGCAGCGTTTTTTCCACCGTGCCGAACAGGCTGCCGAGGTAAATCTTGCGCACGTCGGCGCGCACCTGGTCCGGCTTGGCCGAGGCCGGCAACTGGAACGAGGTCTTGATGGCACACAGGTAGAACAGGGTCGCGGCGCCATCGAACTCGGCGCGCATGGCCGCGCTGTCGGTTGCGCCGGCATTTTCCAGGTACGGCCTGGCCGAGGCCAGCGCCAGCACGAAATCGGTACACCACTGCGGCGTGATCACGCGCGTGATGCTGACCGGGTGCTGGCGGTAATGCAGCAGCACCAGCGGCACGTACACCAGCGTGCGGCAGGCGGCCAGCAGGCGCGGCACGATGGCCATGTCCTCGAACAGCCGGCCCGACGGGAACAGCGGCAGCCCCAGTTGCAGGTAAATGTCGCGCCGGATGATCTTGCACCACACATACATGTGGCGGTCGGCAAAATACGTGGACAGGATCGCTTCGGGGCCTTCCACCACCACGTTGGGGGGGTAACCCAAATGGTGGTATTCGAGCGGCTTGGCGGTGCGGCCCGGGTACCAGATGCAGAAATCGGTGGCGATCACGTCCGGCGCATACTGGGCGATGGCAGCGTCGATGCCGTCCAGCGCGCCTGGCTGCAACAGGTCGTCGCTATCGACGAACAGGATGTAGTCGCCACGCGCCTGCGCCACGCCGTTGTTGCGGGCGTCGGCCACGCCGGCATTGGTCTGCTGCACGATACGCGCCGCGCATCGCGGCCACGCGGCAAACACACCGCGCGCGCGCTCGACGGTGGCGTCGGTGGAGCCGTCGTCGATCAGCACCAGTTCGTGGCCGTCGCGCATCTGCGGCAGGATGCAATCGAGCGTTTCAACGATAAAGTCCTGCACATTGTAGGCAGGCACCACGATGCTCAATCTGAGGGGGGCGTTCATTGGGCCAGCCCCACCGTGGCGCGTACGGTTTTATCGAGCATGCGCGCTTCCACCCGCGCCTTGTTGCTGCTGGCCTGGTCGCGCACGGCTTCGCGGTGCCACAGGTGCAGCACTTCGGTGGCAAATGCGCCATCCTTGCGCAGGATGCCGGCGTTAAACAGGCGCAGCACGATATCGGCATCCTCGTGGCCCCAGCCGGTAAAACTTTCGTCGAAACCGTTGATGCGTTCGATGTCGCTGCGCCACGCCGCCATATTGCAACCCTTGATGCGGCGCCAGGTAAAGCGGTCCGATGTGCGTTTGACGTCGGGAAAATGCCACCAAAGTTGTAACAATTTGTTGAGCCCGCCATTCAAACGCAGCTTCAATTGGCCCCACGGCGACAGTTGCAACGGGTGAATCGCGCCCGCCAGCACCTGCGCGGTCAGCGCTTCACTGAGCAAAATGCGACTGCCGGTTACCATGCAGCCTGGCTCGGCCAAGCGCCGGTGCTGGCTGATAAAGCTGCTTTGCGGGATGCAGTCGCCATCGAGGAAGATCAGATAGTCACCTTTGGCCGCCGCAATACCGAGGTTGCGCACCCGCGCCAGGCGGAAGCCGATGTCCTCTTGCCAGATGTGCCGCAGCGGGACCGGCGAGCGCGCTTGCAGCTCCGCCACGCAGGCACGCGTGTTGTCGGTCGAGCCGTCATCGGCGACAATGAGCTCGAAATTTTTCTCGTCCTGGAGAAAGAATGCCTCGATGACTGCGCGCAGTGCATCCGGGCGATTGTAGGTCGCAATGACGACTGAAATAGTGATTGTTTGTTGCATGAATGGAGGCGGGCAGGGTGATCTCTCGCGGAAAGAACCACAAGAAGAATGATGCATAATACCTTATCGCAAAAGCCTGTCAGCACTGTCTTTTTCAACAGCCTGTTGTTTGCGCCACCATTCCTGTTTTTGATTGCACGCGGCGGCACCGGCTTGTTCAGCCTGCTCTACTTGCTGGTGGCGATCGCCAGCTGGCGCGCCGTCCGCACAGTTGCCGCACCGCACGTACGCGAGTTTGCACCGCTGCTGCTGGCCTTTGCTTTTCCCCTGTTGCTGGCCCTCGGATACTACGTATTCGACCCCGAGGTGCGGCTGCGCGACCTCGAGCGCCCGGTGCGTTCGCTGGCCGCTGCCGCTGCGCTGATGGTGGTGCTGGTGTGGCGCCCGTCGCGCCGCTTCCTGTGGTGGGGCCTGATCGCCGGCGCCGTCGCTGGCGCAGTGTTCATCAGCTACCAGCGCTGGGTGCTGGGCATGGATCGCCCCGGCGGCTTGATCAACGCGATTACCTTCGGCGATATTTCGTTGTGCATGGGCTTGATGTGCCTGGCGGCCTCGCGCGACTTCCACGGCCGCGCCGTGCTGTGGCCCGTGCTGGGCGCGCTGGCTGGGCTGGTCGGCTCGGTCGCGACCGGCACCCGTGGCGGCTGGGTGGCGGCGCTTCTGGCGGTGCTGCTGTTGCTGCGCTATGGCAATGTGCTGGGTGGCCGCTACCGCAAGGGCGCAGCGCTGCTGGTGCCGGTGTTGCTGGCGCTGTCGTTCCTGGTGCCGCAAACCGGGGCGCGCGAACGGGCCATGCAGGGCGTGGCCGATGTCGAGCAATATTTCGCAGGTGGTAACACGTTTACCAATATGGGCGTGCGGCTCGAGCTGTGGCACACCGCCACCGAGCTGATCGCCGAGCACCCGTGGCTGGGCCGCAGCGTGGCGGCGGTGGACCGCGCCAAGCAGGCGATGGTGGCCCGTGGCGAAGCGCCGCCATACGTGCTCGAATTCGACCACTTCCACAACGACGCGCTGCACGCCACCGTGTTCGGCGGCGTGGTCGGACTACTGGCCTGGGCCGGCACGCTGCTGCTGCCGTTCCTGTTCTTCCGCCGTCAGTTGCACCGTGGCAGGGCACAGCGCCGCGATGTCACGGCGCCGGCGCTGGCCGGCATGTTGCTGGTGGTCTGCTACTTCGGCTTTGGCTTGACCGAAGTGATTTTCTGGACCATCCACAGCAGCGTGTTTTATGCGCTGATGTTGTTCATGCTGGCCGGCCTGTGCCTGACCGCGCCCCGTCAGTCGGTGACCGGGTAGGAGAAGCTGCTGACCACACCGCTTGGGGTGGTGACGGTGATGTTCAGCGCGCCGCTGTTGATCGGGTTAAGGCAACCGGTAGCGTTCTGGACTGCGTCGCTTGCCAGTTGCACCCGGTAGATCCAGCCACTCGAATCCGGCTGTATGGTGTTGGCCACCACGACATCGGCAGCGGACAGCAAGATGCCGTTGGACACGCTGAAGTTGATCCTGGTACCGGCAGGCAGAGGGTTGCCCGGCAGGTCGAACAGCCAGTTGCTGTCGTTCGGATGCGCGGCCAGGCGGTTGGTGGCGAACACGGTTGGATTGTTGTCGCGGATGGCGAAACGGAACGTGCGGGTGTCGTTGACAAATGGCGTGCCGCTGATGCACTGGCTCAACGCCAGCGTACCGACGGTGGGCGCGCCGCCGACGGCCTGGCCGAGCAGCGTGACGTTGGCGGTACTGTTCGACAGCACCATCACCATTGACTGGCGCAGGTGCACGGTATCGCCGCTGCCCACGCCGGACGCCCGCAGCACGCCATTGTAGATGCCGTTGCCGGCCGCATCCCAGACGCCATTGCCGTTGGTATCGATAAATGACTCGCCGGACACCCGTGCTGCATTGCCTGTGGTGAAAGCGTCGTCGTTGCCGCTGGCGTTGGCGTCGGTGACGGCGCGGTCGTTTCGGAAGGGGTCGCCCAAGTCAGTGAATGTTTCGCCGGCATCAAAGCGGTTGTTGCCGTTGGCATCGACAAAACTTTCTTCTCCCAGCGCATAGGCCAGCACCGTCACGCGGCCGTCGGCCGGACGCGGGCTGGCGGCGCAGAAGCGCACCGTGCATTCGCCTGGCGTGCCCTTCTGCTTGATCACGGTACCGTCGGTGAGCGTGGTGGTGGTCTCGCCGGTCAGGCACGAAGCATCGACGGTGCCGCCTTCTGCCGTGAAGCTGACAGCGGTGCCGTCGGGCGCCGGATTGTGGAAGCGGTCGGCCAGGCGCGCGGCCAGCGTGGTGCCGTTCGGCGCCGGGCAGCCATTGAATGAACCGCCCTCGACGTTGCGAATCACTGCGCTGAGCGAGAAGCTGGCCTGCTCCGGCACACCGGTCGATACCACCAACTGGTCGGAGACGGTACTGATGCCATTGCCTGGCAACGTGGCCGACACCCGCACCGGGGTGTTGATATTGCCCGAAGTGACCACTGTCGATACCGTGCCGTCGCTGCCGGTGGTGGCACTGGCAGGGCTCACTGTCAAACCGCCGACGACGGTGTTGAGCGCGAAGTTGACGACCTGGCCGGCCAGCGGCTGGCCGACGGCGTTGAGCACCTTGAACGTAACGGTGGCGGTTTCCTGGCGCCCGGCGCCTCCGGTGCCCCGCAGCGCAATGTTTTGCGGCAGTGCCGACACGAACGTCAGTTGGCCAGCACTGGCGGCATTCACCGTCAGGTTGGCGCTGCGGGTGACAGTGGCGCCGCTGACCACTGCGGTGGCGGTGACGATGTCGGTAGTGCCGCACCCCAGATCGGTGTACGAACTGCTGGCCACGCCATTCACGGTGGTCACCGGCGTGATCAGACGGGCCCTGCCGGCCGTCACGCACGGCGAACTGAACGTGACTGCCAGCGGTGGGGCATACGGGGTGGTGCCGCTCAAGACAGTCACTTGCACACCCGCGGTGCCGCCGGCTGCCAGGCTGGTGGGGGCGATCGACAGGGCGCCCAGCGTCACGGCCGAATAATCGACCGTGTAGTTGACGCTGGCGGTAGCGGTCTTGCCGTCGACGCTGGCACTGGCCGTGGCCGTGAACGCGCCAGCGGTGGTGCCCACCGGCAGACCCACGCGCGCGGTGCCGGTGGCGTCGGTAACTGCCGTGCCGGCGGCTGGCACAAACACACCGGTGGCGTCGGTTGTGGTAAACGTTACCACGGTGTCGGCGACGGCCGCATTGGCGCCGTTGCGGAACACCGCAACCAGGTTGCCCGGGCGGTCGTTGCTGATGGTCGTGATGGGGGCGTTGGCGCTGTCGGTCAGTGCGACCGTCATACGGGGCGCGGTGGCGCCGGTGCCGGTACTGCAGCCGGGCAGGTTCGGATCGCGGCTGGGGTCAATCGTCACGCAGCCGCTGGCGCTGTTACCACCGCCGCCGCCGCAGGCGGCCAGCAGCATCGCCAGGATGGCGGCCAGGAAGAGCTGGAGCAGGTGGCCGGTATGGTACCGGGAGGAGGTGGTTCGGTTCATGGAGACTCCTGGTTGAAAGCGGTGGCAGGGCGCTCTTGGCGCGCCAGCAAATTCGGATTGATGTTGTGCTGGTCCTGGCCCAGCACCAGTCGCAAAGTGACCTGGCGCGGCAGGGTGGCGACCGGTACCAGTGTTGCGGGGCCGCCCAGCGCGGTACGCAGCGCGCTGGCGCGTTGTTGCTGGCCAGGCACATACTCGATCACCGTGCGCGCCTGGGTGTAGCCGCGCTGGTTGCCAAGCACAGAACTGGCGGCGGCAAAACCGCGTTGGCGCAGCATGTCGCGCATTCTGGCGGCGCCGCCCGGCATACCGTTGCCGTTAATGATATGCAGGCACTCGGGCGTGTTGGCGTGGCTATCGGTTGCCGATGCTATGGACACTGCGGCGACTTTGGCCACAGCTTGCAAACGCAATTCATTGGGTCCCACGCGCACCAGCGACAACTGCGGCGTTGGCGCGGTCGTCAAGGCGAACGGCTGCAGCGTCACCGTCGCCGCAGCCACTGGCAGGACGGCAGGGGTATCGAGCTTGCCGCCGCCCAGCAGCGAGAGATTGGCGCGGGCAGGACCGTAGTCCGGGTCCAGCGCCAGCGCCGCGCGCAGCGTGGCAGCCGCTTGCGCATCGTTTCCCTGCAAATGCAGGAGATAGCCGAGATTGCCCAGCGGCTGCGCCCGGGTCGGGAAATCCCTGGACAGTTGCTGCAGCAGGTCGGCCGCTTCGCCCAGGCGGCCCTGTTTCGCCAGCAGCACTGCACGGGCGTTGCGGGCGTCGAACTGGTCCGGGTCCAGTGCCAGCGAGCGCGCATAGGCGGCGTCGGCGCGGGCCAGGTCGCCCTGCTGTTCATACGCGCGGCCGAGCCGGTAGGCGTAGCGGGGATGATCGCCATCGCCGTCGCTGATGCGCAGCAGCGGCGTGGTCACCAGCGCCGGCGGTGGTGTGGTACCGCAGGCTTGCAGCAGGGCCAACGCGCACAGGGCGGACATGGTTTTCGACGCAAATGCCAGCGGACGCATGATCGGCTTTCTGCTCATTGGGAAACGCTCGAAATGCCCTGATACAGCTGCAGTATCGCTGGTCCCAACATGACCACCAGCAGGCTCGGGAAGATGAAGAAGATCAGCGGGAACAGCAGCTTGAGTGCGATCTTGGCAGCCTGTTCCTCGGCACGCTGGCGGCGCTTGGTACGCAACATTTCTGATTGCACCCGCAGCGAATCGGCAACACTGGTACCGAAGCGGTCAGCCTGGATCAGCATGGTGACCAGCGAATCGACATCTTCCACGCCGGTACGCAGCGACAGGTTGCGCAGCGCTTTTTCCTTGGCACTGCCGGCCCGTAACTCAAGCGTTACCAATTGCAGCTCTTCGGCCAGCACCAGGCTCTTGAGGCCAATCTCTTGCGCGACGCGCGCCAGCGCCGCATCCATTGCCAGACCCGCTTCCACGCATACCGTCATCAGGTCTAGCGCATCCGGGAAGGTTTCGAAAATATCGCGCTGGCGCCGTTTGATTACGTGGTTGAGCAGGAGGCCCGGCACGTAATAGCCGATGGCGGCGGCCGTCAGCAGGTAGGCGAGCCTGGTCGTGTTGTCGGCCAGGCTGGAGGTGCTGCTCAGGTATAGCAGCACCAGCAAGGGCAGCACCACCGCCAGCCCGGTCTTGGCGGCATAGAAAAGCCCGGGTGCGGCCGGGGTGCGCCAACCGGCGTTGATGAAACGTCGGCGCACGGCGGACGTTTCCCAGCCCTCGGCTGGCACCGATAGCTTGGCCAGCGGCGAGGCCAGGTTCACCAGTTGCTGCAACCAGAGACTGCGGTCGAACCGGGTTTCCGGTTGTTCCGTGAGGGCGTCGAGCCGGTCCCGCACGGCGGTATTGGTAAACAATCTGACGGCCACCAGGGCGCCGCCAAACACGATGATGAAAATTACGATCAAAAAGATCAACTGGACCAGTTTCATATTCAGATCCGGATTTTAGTGACCTTGCGGATCACGAGGAAACCGACCACCATCAAGCCTGCCGCGCCCATCAGCATGCGCTGGCCTTGTGGATCGATGAACAGGATATTGAGGAAGTCGCGATTGAATGCGAACATCATGCCGCCTACCGCAAAGGGGAGCGAGCCCAGTACCCAGGCGGACATCCTGCCCTCGGCCGACATCACGCGCACTTGCGCCAGCAGACGCAGACGGTCGCGGATGATCGCGCTGATTGATGCCAGCAACTCGGTCAGGTTGCCGCCCGTCTCGCGCTGTATCAGCACGGCCACCACGAAATAGCGCAGGTCGGCGCTGGGCACGCGCTGCGCCATGCCCATCAGCGCATCCGGCATCGCGATGCCAAAGTTGACTTCATCGAACACTGCACGAAATTCAGCCGACAATGGCATCGGCATTTCATCGGCCACCATCTTGAGGGCGGTAGGGAATGCATGGCCGGCTTTCATGGCACGGCTCATCATGTCCAGTGCGTCGGGCAACAGCAGTTCGATGCGGGTGATGCGGCTCGCCTTGGCGCGATTGAGGTACCACCAGGGAATCAGGGCGCCGCACACGCCCATCACCAGCCAACCGCTCCACGGCAGGCCCAAAGCCATGGCAATCACCACCCCGGCCAGGGCCGACAGGCCGATTATCATGAGCAGCCGGGCGGCGGTCCAGGAGCGACCCGATTGCAGCAGCAACTGGTCGAGCACGTGCATGCCCGGCACGCGCAACAACAGGCGGTGAATCTCCGGATCCTGGCTGAGCATCCGATCCTTGGTGATCGAAACGGCCAGCTCGGCACCGTCGTCACCAATAGCATTGCGCAGGCGCCGCGCCACGCGCTTGGCCTGCTCGCCCTTGACGTTGTGCACGCTGCTGTAAATGCCCCACACCAGCAGCGCCACGGCGCCGAACACGCACAGACCAAAGACGATCAAACGGTAATCCATGCTGGCCCTTAGCTCGGTTCGAACACGGTGTTCGACACCGTGACGCCGAAATTGCGCAGGCGGTCGATGAAGCGCGGCCGGATGCCGCTGGGGCTGTGGTGGCCGTGCACGGTGCCGTCGTCGCCGAGGCCAGTCTGCTTGTAGCTGAAGATCTCCTGCATGGTGATCATCTCGCCCTCCATGCCGGTCACTTCCTGGATCGACATCACCTTGCGCTTGCCGTCGGGCAGGCGCGAGACCTGCACCACCACGCCCACGGCAGAGCTGATCTGCTGGCGCATGGCCTTGGTGGGCAGGTTGGCGGCAGCCATGCTGATCATGTTTTCCAGGCGCGTGAGGGCGTCGCGCGGGGTGTTGGCGTGGATGGTCGCCATCGAGCCTTCGTGGCCGGTGTTCATCGCGCCCAGCATGTCCAGCGCTTCGGCGCCGCGCACCTCGCCGAGGATGATGCGGTCGGGGCGCATCCGCAGCGCATTGCGCACCAGCGCGCGCTGCGTGACTTCGCCCTTGCCCTCGATATTCGGTGGCCGGGTTTCCAGGCGTACCACGTGCGGCTGCTGCAGTTGCAGCTCGGCCGCGTCTTCCACCGTGACGATACGCTCGGTCTGGCCGATGAAGCCGGAGATCACGTTGAGCATGGTGGTCTTGCCCGAACCGGTACCGCCCGAGATCAGGATGTTGACCTTGGCGCGGCCCAGGCCCTGCAGCACTTCGGCCATGTCGGCCGTCATCGAGCCGTAGGCCACCAGGTCGGCCAGCCGCAACGGGTCGGCCGAGAAGCGCCGGATCGAGACGATCGGGCCGTCGATTGCCAGCGGCGGAATGATGGCGTTCACGCGCGAACCGTCGGGCAGGCGCGCATCGACCATCGGGCTCGATTCGTCGATGCGGCGGCCCACGCGCGAGACGATCTTGTCGATGATCTTCATCAGGTGGGCGCTGTCGGTGAAGGTGACGTCGGTCAGTTCCAGCTTGCCGCGCCGCTCTACGTAAATCTGGCGGTGGGTGTTGACCAGGATGTCGGACACGGTGGGGTCTTCCAGCAGCGGCTCGAGCGGGCCAAAGCCCAGCATCTCGTTCTGGATGTCGCGCGTGAGATTCTTGCGTTCGGCGTCGTTGATGACCACCGATTCTTCTTCCAGCAGCCGTTCGACCAGCGTGCGCAGTTCGAGCTTGATCTGGTCCTGCGACAGGCGCTGGATGCTTTCCAGGTCCACCCGGTCGAGCAGGGTCTGGTGCAGGCGGTGCTTGAGGTCCTGGTAGGCGCGGTTGTCGATGCCGGTCACGCGCTGGGCCACCACGCGGGTGGTGCCGGTCTCAAGCCGCTCGCGCAGAGAAATGGGAGTGTTCATGGTGGCTCCTTAATCCTTGCGGCCGCGCAGCTTGTCGATCCAGCTGACCGGTTTGACGGCGGCCGCTTCGCCACTGAGGCTGCGCGCGAATTCGTCGAGCGCGCGGCTCAACGGGCTGGTGGGCGCCAGCTTCATCACCGGCACGCCCTGGTTGACCGAGGCGGCGGCAGCGTCGTAGTGGTTCGGGATGGTCTGCATCTGGTCGGTGTCGAATGCCGCCTCCAGGTCTTTCAAACGGATTTCGCCGCCCTTGTCGTGGCGGTTGACGATCAGCTGGATTTTCTCTTTCGAGTATTCGAGCGAACGGAACACCGTCAGCAGGCGCTTGCTGTCGCGGATGTACGGCAAGGTCGTTTGCAGGATCGGGAAAATCAGGTCGGCGTGGTCGAGCGCGCGGATGGTCACCGCGTCCAGGCTGCGGCCCACGTCAAGGATGATGAAGTCGTACTGCTGGCGCGCCAGCTTGAGGATGGCGTCGATATGGTCGGGCTTGACGTCGCTGGTATGGGCCGGGTCGGACGGCGCGGCCAGCACGCCGTAGTTGGGCAGAATGCTCAGCATGCTCGAGGCCAGGAACGACGGGTCGAGCCGGTGGATCTGGCTGGCCACGTCCGACAGCGTGGCCAGCGGCTTGTGGTCGGAGACGAACAGCGAGGCATCGCCAAACTGCAAGTTCATGTCGATCAGCGCCACGCGCTTGGCGCCGCTGGCCGCGAGCGCATAACCGAGGTTGGTGGCGAGAAAAGTCGCGCCGCTGCCGCCCTTGCACGAGATGAATGCCAGTACCTTGCCGCTGGCGTGGTGGCGCCGGCCCAGCTTTTCGGCAATGCGGTCGAGCACCGGGTACAGCGTGGCGGAAGTGACCGGGGCAGGCAGCACTTCGCGCACGCCGGCGCGCATCGCCTGCAGCAGAAAATCGGACGAACTCTCGCTGGTGAGCGCAATGAAAGCCATGGTCGGATGCAGGCCGCTCAGGCGTTCAACCTGGATCAGGTCGCCATCGGCAATGGACGGCTGGTCGATGATCAGCACGTCGGGCAACTGCTCGTCGGCCATGCCGGCCAGCCGGATCAGGCCGCCCGACAGCAAGTCCACCTCGTCGCCGGTCGGGCGTGCGCGCAGCAGGCGGCCCAGGTCCAGCAGGTGGCGTTCATCCTTGGAAATGACGGCGATTTTCAATTGGCTTCCTTGGTAGGCTTAACGCGTGCTCAAGCCCGCGCCCAAGGAACTGCTCTGGGCCTCCGGTGCACGGAATGACTTCTGATAGTTTTCATACACAGACTCGGCGGCCTTGCCGTCCATGCCGTTGACCGGTGAGCGGTTGTCGCCGGCGTGTAGATTAAGGGTTTGTTGCGCCTGGGCCTGGCGCACGCTGTCGCCAAACTGGCGGTCCACTTGCGGCGACATGGAACAGCCGCCCAGCACCAGCATGGCGCCGAGGGTGGCGGAAAAGAATAAGCGGGCCATGCGGTCTCCTATTTGACGTCGAAGCCGGTGGCGGCCGGTGGTGTTGCCGGTGCCGCAGCCGGGGCTGGAGCAGATGCCGGCGCGCGGCCTTCCAGCCTGCCCATGCCGAAAAAGTCGAAGCGGTTCGGTTGGACATAGCTGTCGGTCGGCAGCTTCGGATTGGGCGCCAGCGGCTGCGCCAGGTGCGGCGTGACAATGAACACCAGCTCGGTGCGGTCGCTCTGGAAATCGCTGCTGCGGAACAGCGCGCCGAGGATCGGAATTTCACCGAGGCCAGGGAAGGCCTTGATGCTGGTGGTGACATTGTTCCTGATCAGGCCGCCGATAGCAAAGCTCTGACCATCGTACAACTGCACCGTGGTACTGGCACGGCGCGTGGTAAATGCCGGCAGGATGGCCGTGGCATTGGTACCGGTGGCGCTGATGCCGATGCCCTCGCGGTTGATCTCCGACACCTCGGGCGCCACGCGCAGGTTGATGCGCCCACCTTCCAGCACGGTAGGCGTGAATTTGACGGCCACGCCGTATTCCTTTTCCTCGAGCGTGACGACGGTCGAGCCGGTGGCGCCCGCTTGCGATACCGGAATATAGATTTTGCCGCCGGCCAGGAAGCTGGCCTCCTGGCCGCTGATTGCCATCACGGTTGGCTCGGCCAGGATCTTGATCAGGCCGTCGCGCTTCTGGGCGTCGAGGGTAGCGAAGTTGCCATTCTTGCCGTTGAACGCATCGAACTTGCTGGCATTTCCGGTCAGCAGATTCGACAGCAGGCTGTAGGTCCAGTTACCGGCGGTGCCGGCCACACCGATGCTCGCGCCCAACTGGTCCACCAGGCTTTTCGAGACTTCGGCGATCTTCACTTCCAGCATCACCTGCTGCGGCGCCGCCACCGACAGCATGTTGACCACGCGGCTGGCAGCGCTGCCCACGGCGGTGCCGCCGCCCAGCAGGCTGGCGCCGGAATCGACAGCGGTGAGGGGCGCTGCAGCGTTGCCTGCACCGGCATTGGGCAAGCTGTTGCCGCTCGACGTAGGCGGCGCGGTTGGCGCGGGTGCCTGGCTCATGGCGCCCCGCGCGCCGCGTTGCAGGTAGGCGGTGGCCACTGCGACGACCTGTCCGGCACGAATGGTGTCGGCCACTGCGCCCGACAGGATCAGTGCGTTGCCGGATACGGTGACCTGGATGTCACGCTCGGTCGGAAACAGGGTCGCAAGTTGCTGGCGCAGCGGTCCGGCGTCGATTCCCACGCTGATGTCGATGATGGTGGCCTGGTTGGCCTTGTTCCACAAGATCAGGTTGGTGGTGCCGGTGGCTTTGCCCAGCATGTACACCTCGCTCGGATTGATCAGGATGACGTCGGCCACACGCGCATCGCCGACCGCCAGCCGGGCCGCCGGGTAGGGCAGGTGCATCAAGGTCGATTTGCCTTCGGCCAGATCGATTTGCGGAGCCAGTTGCACGCTGCTGGCATTGCCGGCTGGCGAACCAGGCAAGCCGGACGGCGTTGCAGCTGTGGCCGCTTTGGCCTTGCCTTGCGCATACGTCGCTGGCGCGATGGAAGCCAGTGCGGCCAGCATGGCCAGTGCCGTCAGGCTGGCAGGGGCCGTCTTGGCGGTCATGCGAAATACGGTCATCAGGGCATCCTTGTGCGAGGTGTGACGGAGCGTTTTTTGTTGAAACATCAGAATTGCTGGGTGCTGCGGTCGAGGCCCTTGATGACCTCAACCTTGTCACCGCGCGGCGCCGGCGCATGCGGCACCGGTGCTTGCGCGGCGGAAGGCGACTTGGCAACCGACTGCTGCAATGGCGCTGGGCGATTGCGCCCCAGCAGCGCGGCGCGCGCGCCGTCGGGGTCAAGCAGGCTTTCTTTAGTGGCGCCGGCGGTGTCGGCGGTCTTGGGATCGATCTGGTTGCGCAGCACCAGCGACAGCGTGCCCACGCTGCGCGCCAGGTCGAGTTTTTCCACCTGGTCCGGCGTCAGTTCGAGCGTCACGGCGTTGACCACTTTCGGCTTGGTGTCGTCGCGGTTCGATTCCTGGGCCACGGCCAGTACCAGTATGCGCTCCAGCACAATCTTGGAGATGGCCTGTTCGCGCGCTTGTATCTGGTTATTGCGCGTGTCGCTGCGGGCCTCCTCCTGGGTGTTGACGAGAATGTCGACGAAGTTGCCAGGCAGGGCAAAGCCGGCCACGCCCACCACGTCGTTGACGCGCACGGTCATGGCGCGCTTGCCCTGCGCCACTACTGCCGAGAGGCCGCCAGTGGTACCGGGGGGCGCCAGCTTGCTTTCCATGATCGGTTCACCTCGCTCCATGGCAGTACGCGTGACACGCGTGTCGAGCTGCTTGGGATCGGAAATGGCGCCAGGCGGCATGGCATTGCTTGGCCACTCGACCATGTTGACCATCTCGGGTGTGACGCGTGCTCCCAGAGGGATGTCGATCAGCGCCACGGCCACCTTCTTGTTGGTCGCTGCGCCCTGATCGGTAATCCAGTGGGCGGCCACCACCACGGCAACGAGCGCTAACACCAGCGCCACGGCGATCATTACGAATGCCCGGGTGTTTCTCATGAGTTTGCTTTCATCGGATTAAGCGGCGCAACGCTGTCGCGTCGTTCCCTTTCGGCCTCGCCGGTCGGACCGGCAATGCGTTTATGTTGCTCTGCAGCCGTGCGGCGCGTGGCGGCACCGGCAAAGTAATTGTGCCAGGCCCAGTCCAGTGCGGCGCGATTGAGTACTGGCGGTTTTGCTTCGTAACGGGCCAGGTCCAACACCTGGCGGATCAGGTCGCGCGGGTAGCATGCCAGCAGTGGCACCGCTTCGCGGTCATGCTTTTCCTGCAGCAGGTATTGATAGGCATCCGGGTCGAACTCCAGGCCCGATTGTTGGCAGACTTGTCGGAAAACGCGCTCATATTCAGCCCCGGTTTGCGGCGGCACTTCGATCTTGTAACCGAGCCGGCGCAGGAAGGCGCCGTCGGACAGGCGCTCTGGAAGAAAGTTCGATGAGAATACCACGACTACATCAAACGGAACCTCGAAAATGTGACCTGTATGCAACGAAAGGTAGTCGATTCCGCGATCCATGGGCACGATCCATCGATTCATCAGTTCCAGCGGCGAGCAGCGCTGGCGGCCGAGATCGTCGATGATGAACATCCCGTTATTCGCTTTCAAATGGGGAGGTGCCTGGTATAACCGGGTGTTCGGATCGAAGCGCAAATCCAGCATCTCCAGCGTCAGCTCGCCACCTGCCAGCGTGGCCGGACGCTGCACGCCGCGTACCCAGCGCAGGTCGATGCTGCGCAGCTTGTCGATCGAGTCGATCGCGCCCGTATCCGATGATACGGCCCCGTTGTCGTCGCTAATGCGGTGTTGCACCGGGTCGTAGAACGGTACTACCTCGCCATCGATCATGATGGCGTAAGGCAGCGCGATGTCGCCGTGAAGTAAGTTGCGCAGGCGCTCGGCCAGATAGGTTTTGCCACTGCCGGCGAGGCCATGAATGAAAATGGCACGCCCCGAGTTCATCGCCGCACCCAACTGATCGAGCACTTGTTGGTTGACCACGATGTCATCGAACACGCGCGTGACATCGGCCCGCGTGACATGCAGGTCGGACACGCTCTGTAGGGCCACTTGGCGCCGGTAGTCGGCCAGCGTGACCGGTGCCGGGCCGGCGTAAGCGTTGCGCGCCATGCACTGGCGCGCGCGGTCATGGCCTAGTTCGGTCAAATGGTAGGCAAGGTCGGCGTCGGTGCCGCTGCCACCACGGCGGGTGACTTCGCACAGTTTTTCTGTCCGCATGAAGGCAATCAGCGGGTCAATCACGCTGACAGCCAGCTTCAGGTGGCCGGCCAGTTCTGGCAGCTTGAGCTGGCCGCGCCGGGCCAGTACCTTGATCAGCAATTCGACCAGGAACAAGAAGGGCAGGCCGGTTTCTTCGACGCCGCGAGGCGCGCGCGCGAAAGCTGGCGCAACGGTGTCGGCGGACGGGGCGATTGGGTGGGTCACGCGAACAGGCTTTCACCGCGGACAGCGGCGACCACCAGGTAAGGCAGTGCACCGCAGGCCAGCGCAATGGCATAAGGCAGCTTGCCGCTTGGTGCTGCGGGTGCTTCAATGGCTGGTGATTGACCGCCAAGCGCGCCAAAAACGCTGCTCATGATCAAGTGCATGGAATTGGCCAGCATGCGTTTCAGCGTACCTTGATGCAGCGCGACCGCCACCGCGAGCACGCCCCCGGCCACCAGCGCGGTCACTGCAATGCCGCACACGGCCCGCGGACCGACAAAGGCGCCAATCATGGCCAGCAGCTTGACATCGCCGGCGCCGAGCGCGCGCAATGCATACATGGGCAGTAGCAGCGCCAGGCCCAGCCCGAAACCGGCGGCGGACCACAAGATGCCGATGCTGCCGAACGGCTCGATAAACAGTCCTGCTCCAGCTGGCAATACCAGTTGCAGCACGCCGGCAAGCGCCATGCCGACAAGCACCAGCCGGTTGGGTATCCGGCGGCTACGCACGTCATGCCACACTGCAGATAGCAGCAAGGCAACCAGTACGATAAAAGGCAACCATTTCATAAACGCATCCGCGCAAAAGGGATATCCGATGTGAAAATGTCCGGCGGGAACAATCCATGCCGGACATTTTTACTATGCTGCAATACTGCGCAGTTACGCCAGCTTTTTCGCCGGCGTGTGTCTGCTGACAACAGCTGCGACGATTAGGTCGGGGTAGCTGCGGTGCCGTTGGCGACTTTTTGGAAGAACGCTTTGACGTTGCCGCCGATGGTGTTCATCAGGACTGCAGCGACGACGCCAATCAGTGCGGCGATCAGGGCGTATTCGATAGCGGTCACACCGGATTCGTCTTTGATGAAGTTTTTGATCGAGTTCATGTTATTTCCTTTGAGTGGGTTAATGTTGCCTGCCCGGTTTGGGCTTCAGCTACTTAACAACACTTGAGCTGATGTAATGAATTATACGGAGGCACTTTTCCTTGCACATCGGACATACCTCCTGAAATCACCGTGACAAAACGGTGAATCAGGTATGACATTTGTCACGTCGGAGGGGACTGCAGGAGGGGAAATATCAACCTAGATCGTTCTTGGTGGCGTATACGTACAGTTCAAGACGATTAGCGACTTCGAGTTTCTGATAAATCGAGGTCAGGTAGTTGCGCAACGTGGGTTCGGCGATAAACAGCTGCTGTGCCAAATCCTTGTTGGCTGCGCCGTTGCTGTGTACAACGGCCTGGACGATCTTGCGCTCCTTGACGGTGAGCATGGCGATTTTGTGGGCTTCCGGATTGATGGGTGGTGGCGCTGCAGGACGCATCAGCCCCCCCAGCAGTGCGGTCATCATGGAAGACGACATCCACATTTCGCCGCCGTGCACCTTGCGCACGGCCGCCAGCACGACATCGGCCTCGGCATCCTTGCCGACTACGCCGCGCGCACCGAGGCGCATGGCTTGGCCCAACAGTGCTTCGTCGCGGTTGCCTGACAGGATGATCACGCGCGCGGCACGCTCTTGCAGCAGGTCGGGCAGGATTTCGAGCGAACTACGCCCTTCGAGGTCGAGGTCGAGCAGCACGATATCAGGCCGGGTTCGCGTTGCTTCCACCAGCGCCTGCTCGGGATCGCCGGCGGTTGCCACCAGTTCCATCTCGGGCGCAGCACCCTCGATCAGCCGTTTGAGTCCCCATAGCAGGGTGGCGTGATCGTCTACGAGCATGATCCGGATCGGCAGAGCGGTGGGGTTTGACACAGAACTTCCTTTTCGGAGCACTTACAAGGGGATGCTGACCCGCACCCGGGTGCCGCCGGCCGGGCGCGTGATATCGACTTTCCCACCCAGCGCGGACGCCCGTTCAGCGATCGATCCGGGCCGGAAATCGGCGCACGCGCCGTCCGGGTTTTCGTTGTCGATGTCGATACGCAAATTGCCATCGACACTCGACAGTGTAACCGCACCGACTCGCGCACGGGTGTGCTTACGGATATTACTCATCCCTTCGTTGACGATCTGGAACACCTCCGCTGCAAGGCGGTCGCTGATGGCCACGTCCGGCATCAGGCGCAGTTCCAGGTCGATGCCATAGAATTCGCGGATCTGGCGCGCCTGGCGGCGTAGCGCTGTCATCAGTTCCGGCTCGCCGGTACCGTCGTTCTTTCGCACATTACGGGCAAAGTCGCGCATGTCGACGATTACCTCGCCGCTCATGGCGATCAACTTATCGAGATCGGCCAGCAACGGATTGTCGGCGCTGGCGCTGTTACGCATCGCGGTCAGTGCGTGGCGCAGACCGATGTAGGGCTGGATGGTCGTGTCGTGCAGGTCGCGCGCGATTTTCTGTCGTTCGCGAAAAGCGGCATCGGTAGCCATGCCATCAAGCAAGGCGATGTTTTCGATCACGGGGAATGCCTGCCCCAACACCTGCGCCAGGAAACTGGCATCGCTGCGCGCGAAGCGCTGACGGTTCGATACCACGTAAATTCGACCCTCGCCTTTGCGCAGCGGAACGGGTGCGCTGATGAAGGCGCGACCGTCGAACAGGTCGGCCAATTGCACACAATGGGCCGGATCGAGCGGCTCCCAGCGTCCGCTATCGGTGTTCAGGGTGCTGGCCTCGCCACTCCAGGGCAAACGTGCGTGGAGCGGTTCGTTATAGATGACCTTTTGTAGTGGGGGGAACGCCAGCAGCGGCGCGGCGGCGGCAGACGACATGCGCGCCACGGTAGCAGAGCCTCCGGTCTGTAACGCGCTGACCGAGCGCAGCAGCCAATTCGCTTCCTCGTCCTCGCGCATCAGCAGAATGCAGTTGCTGGCCTGGTAGAACTCGCGGGTTTGTTCCAGCAACGAGGTCAGGGTCTGTGCCACACCGAAGCGCGGGTTGAACAGTCTGCTCACGTGGCGCAACAGCCCCAGGCGTCGGCGCTGGGCGATGCCCATGCCGCCCCAGTACGCAATCATATAGCCCAGCGCCAGCACGAACGTTGCGCGCACCAGTAAATGGGCTGGATCGGTATGCGGATTGACGGCCAGTGCAGTTGCCGTCAACAGCAGCGCGGATGCCAGCGAAATACGGGCACCCTCGTCGAAGCCCCACTGGAAAGACGTGGTCAGGATGACGAAAAAGAAAAATGGGATGAAAAAGCTATTGTTGCCGCCACTAAAATAGACCATCAAGGCATACCAGCCGAGATCGAGCCAATACACGGTGCGACCGTGCCAAAAAGGATTGCGGTGCAGGCGCGCAGCCAGGTATAGCACCGCGCTGTGAAGCGCGTAGGAAAAAAAGATCGTGGCGCCGATGGCGGTGTTGAACCCCAGATCTGCTGGTGCGACGAACAACGTCAGCAATGCGGAGGTCGCCAGAAGGAGTCGCATCCCGAACACCATCGTGGCACTTGTAGCATCGGCTCCGGAATCGGCGGCCTTGTCTGTTGCTGTGTTGATGGATACAACCACCGTTTCTCCCGACTATTACGCGTGTTGTATTGTACAAAAAAAACTCATGGGCATACTATCGATGATGGCGTTTATTCAAAAAAGTTGTAAAAATAAAAACATGAAAATATGAACAATTTTTGTGTCGCGGTTCCTACACCACGTATTTTTATTACAATTTTAAAACTTTAAATGTATATCGGAAATAATTTAGTCGGGCTACAATGCGGTATCGGCAACCCAATTGTTTGCCGATGTCTCCTGGCCGCCAAACCGATCGCGCCTTTACCGATGTGGCTGCAACACCCCTGTTGCCTTGCCCTCACACAGTTTAAATGACCAAATGAAAGCAAATCGTTGGAAGCTCCGTCCGCGCTCGCTTGTCCATCGCCGCCAAGGTGGGGCGACCGTTGTTGAAATGGCGCTCGTATTGCCCGTCTATCTATTGTTGCTGGTCGGTCTGATCGAGTTGAGCTTTATGTTTTTCGTTAATTTGACGATGCAGTACGCGGTGCGCGAGGGCGGCCGCTACGCCATTACCGGACTTGCCGACGCCGATCCCAGTAGTGCCAATCAGCAGCGCTATAAAGCGGTTATCGAGCGCATGAAAACCACCTCGATGGGTTTGTTCAGCAAGGTAACGCCGGTGATCACCACCAACAATGTCACCTATACCGACAGTACGTCGTACAACGCGGCCATGTTCGGGCAGGCGGGCGACATCCTGGTGATACGGCTCGATTGCGCCTGGCCGATGGCGACACCGCTGATGAGACCGTTTTTCAAGGACGGGATGTATCGGTTTACGGTGGCGGTGACCATGCTTAACGAAAATTATGCCGGGGTGAATTGATGATGCGCTACCAACCACGCCAGCGCGGTGTTGCCGCAATTGAATTCGCGCTGGTACTGCCGCTGCTGGTGTTCATGATCTTTGTTGTCAGCGATTTCGCGCGTGGACTGCAGGCCAACATCGTCTTGATCAACCTGAGCCGCGAAGCTGCCAATCTGGCGGCGCGCAGCAAGCTGCAGCTGACCGACAATAGCCAGGCCATCATGCGCGCGGTCGCGCAATCGGCGCCACCGCTCGATATGAATGGGCGCGGCATGCTCTACATCACGAAGCTGATGGGCTACAAGGACAGTTCGGGTGCGATCAGCACCGTGGTGCTTGAGCAGTATCGCTGGGATGACAGTGTCAACCGGCTTGGCTTCCGGGTGAGCGGCTATGCGCCGGCGAGCCGTTTGTGGACCTGCTCCAACTGGAATACCACTACAGGCGCCTGTAACAATATTCCTACGCTGGCTAATGCGCCGCGCATTTCATTGATGAGTGGGAACTTGTTCGAGGGTGAGATTGTATATGCCGCCGAGAGCTTTTATCGCTTCAACGTCATGTTTGGCAATGTCTCGCTCGGCGGTGGCCTGACCGTGCCGAATTTCGGTACCAACCTTTATTCAATGACTGTATTTTGATATGTACACGAGGCATTCCAAACAAACAGGCAGCGTGACAGTTATGACGGCGTTGGCCATCGGATTGCTGGTGGCCGTTGTCGGACTGGTGGTCGATACGGGCGTCACTTACATGGTGCGAGACAAGCTCAACGCCGCCACCGATGCCGCCAGCCTTGCAGCTGCCCGTGCAGTATCGCAGGGAAAGAATGAGACTGAACAGCGCGCCAATGCGCAGGCGGCCGCGATTCGCTTTTTCAACGCCAATTTCCCGGCCAACTACATGGGCGCAAGCGCCAGGCTCGACCCGCCCAACGTGGCGTTCAACAACGGCATGGTGACGATCTCGGTTGGTGCCAAGGCTACTATGCCGCTGTCGTTCCTGGGCTTCATCGGCGTATCGCCATTGTCACCGGCTGTGGCCTCGCAGGCGGTGCGCAAGGACCTGGACATGGCCGTGGTGCTCGATACCTCGGGCTCGCTGTACTACCAGGGCAGCAACGTGATCGCCTCGGCCAAGACTTTCCTCAACCAGTTCAACGCCGACCAGGACCGCGTGGGTCTGATCCATTTTTCGTACGGCGCGGTGGTCGATGATCCGATCCGCCCGGTGGCGCGCGGTTTCGACCGCACCTCGATGATCAAGCACATCAACGACTTCGACTTCAGCGGCTCGACCGCGTCGCCGGAAGGCATGTACTGGGCGCGCCAGCAGCTCAACAGCGTGCCCACGTCGAACAACAACCGCTCGAACCTGCGCGTGATCGTGTTCTTCTCGGACGGCGCGCCGAACTCGTTCGCCAGCTACCTGACCTGGAAAACCCCCAGCGATTGCACCAAGGCCGGCGTGATCACCACCGACGACGACAGTTCCGGCACCCCGGGCGGCCTGTACCGCACCGACGTGCAGGCCAGCGTGCTGACCGACCAGCGCTGCAACCCGAATTACGCCTACGGCGACCGCTATGGCCGCTACTACTACGACATCGACGACAAGGCCAGCGCCTTGCCCGACTGGTACAACGGCCACAACCTGGAGAGCAAGCCCAACGATCCGAACCTGCGCGAATTCGCGGTCGTCACCGACTCACCGCGCAAGGTCACCAATGCCGTTACCTTCACCAACATCAACCGCGCCGCCCGCAACCTGGTCGAAGCGATGGCGAAAAAGTCGCAGGACGAGGGAATATACGTGTTTACGCTGGGGCTCGGTTCGGCACTCAAGTCGGGCACCGGCGTCGATGGCGAAAAGGGCGAGGACACTCTTAAATGCATGGCCAATTCGACCGACGCCCCGGCGCGCTGCTTCAACGCGGCCAAGCCCGTCGGTCTGTACTGTTATGCGGCTACCACCAGCGATCTGACGCCGTGCTTTTCCAAGTTAGCATCAGCCATCATGCGCATCTCGCGATAGATTAGAGCGCCTGATAAAGCCTCCATAGCGGCGTTGCAGCTCCTCGCCGTACTGGCGTACTGTCTTCGTCGCTGCGCCTTGCGCTGAAGGCTTTCTCAGGCGCTACCGAATTGCAGCTGGTCAGCGGGTGGCGCTGGCGACTGGCGGTGTTGCCAGCGCGGCAGGTTCTGACGGCGTGGCGGGTGCGGCAGGTGGCATCGGTGTGGCGGGTGCCACTGCCTTGTGGCCGTACGACACCAGCTCCCAGCCGTCGCGGTTGACGGTGCGGCCTTGCCAGTCGGTGTCGCGGTAGTCGAGCTTGACGAAGTTGTTGAGTTCGGGGACGAACCAGACGGTCTCCACCAGGTTGCCGTTGCCGCTGTTGGGGCCGGTGTCCTTGCCGCGATACTCGGCTTCCACGATCACCTTGAGCGCGTGGAACTCGCCGGCCGGCACTCGCACTTTTTCCCAGTCCACCACCTTGCCCTTGATGGCATAGCGCCACTGCTTGCCGAGCTTGGTGTTGTCGGCCACGGCCTCGCTGTTCCACTCCTTGCCCGGCGTGAGCGGGAAGGCGTAGCGTGCGAACGACGGTGCGAAGTGCATGCTGCCGCGGTCGATCGGGTTCATGTCGGCGCTGAATAATTGTTTGCCGATGGGGGCGGTACCGCCGGGGCGGTGGATGTCCACGTGCACGCCGGTGGTGTCGATGGCCGACACTTCGAGGCGGCTGATATTGCCTTTGACACCATTGCGGGCGTCTGTGTACTGGTAGGTCCAGTTATCGCCGATGGCGGGACTGGGGGCGGGGGCGGGCGGGGGCTGCTCGGCGGCCAGGGCGGACGCGCCGGTAAAGATCAGGGAAAGACTGAGCGCCAGGGGCGTCCAGCGGCGGGCAAGTCGAGTTTGGTACATTTCGTCTCCTTCTCGTTATATTTGCGACATCAACACTATCACAACGATTTTTGCGTGCACGACTTCCGTTCAAATAGTCCCGTCTTTGTTGCGTAAACCTTGATTGCAAGCTGAAATGGCCGGCAACGGGCTCGGCAAAAAAAAATTCAAAAAGTTTGTCCACTTTTGGCGCACGCCAGCGAATAGGAAAAACACCGCCTGTGCTGCGGACCAAACGTTGAATTTTTCGAGGAGCTTTCCATGCGCGTCATCCATCACCTGTCGTCCGCCCGCGTTACCACCCTGGCCACCCTGTCGCTGTGCCTGGCCCTGTCGGCCTGCGGCGGGGGCGGCGATGCCGATGCCGGCCCGGTGGCCGACAACCCGCAGATCCCGCCGGTCACGCAACCGGTTACTCCGCCGGTAACCACGCCAACGATCCCGCCCACCGCCAGCGAACAGGACCTGGCCGGTTTTACTGCCGCCTGGATGTCGTACCAGATGCTCGCTTCCGTCAACATGCTGCAAATGGCCGCCGGCGGCACCGGCAGTTGCGGCCTGGGCGGCACGGTGGCGTACGACGCCGTTGCCGGCGCCAGCACCCTCGACCAGTGCCATACGCGCGCCTTCCCGTACCAGGTGTACAGCGGCCGCAACAGCATTTCTCAACTGGTAAGCAACGCCGATCGGAGCCAGGTGCCGGCCGCGATCCGGTCGCCGTCGGTGCGGGTGGTCAGCGCCGGCACCGGCACGCTCGAATACACGATCACCGACGGCGAGATCACCGGCGATGTGGTAAGCAGCGAAAGCGGCGACCGCTTCGCCTTCACCGCCACCGGGCTGCGTATCCGTGCGGGCCAGGCCAGCGACTACACCATCAGCAATGCCGGCTCCACCAGCACCACGGTGGTGTTCCGCAACGGTCAGCCCGAGCGCACCAGCAACAACCTGGTGTACACCGTCAGCAACGGCACCAGCACCTGGCAAGTCACCGTCATGAGCCCGATGCACGAAGCAGGCGCCGACCGTCCCGACCAGGGTCACCTGATGATCGTGCGCCTCGGTGCCTTGCAGGCATTGAACGCCACTTTCGCCAACAACAGCATCACGCTCTCCGGCGGTGAAACCGGCACCACCCGGCCGCTGGCATGGAGCGATGCCGGCCTGCAGGCGGCACTGGCCGCTGGCCGCAAATAAGAGGGCCATGCGCCATCATAAAAATTTCCGCATGGAATGTTGATGTTGTCAAAAATGCGGTAGCATGGCCGGCTTCCGGTTACGGCCATGCGGCCCCTTGTTCATGAATCAGCACGACGACGATCTGGCGCTGCTGCTGCGCAGTTTCTGGCAGCCCGAGGGCAGTGCGCAGCAACAGCGCCAGGCCCAGCAACGGTTGTACCAGCGCCTGCAAGGCAAGCTCGAAGCGCTGGCGCTGCACGTCGTCAACTACAACGAGGAGCTGGCCGCGCGCGCGGTGCAGGAAGCCTGGATCAAGATCTTTCGCAGTGCCTCGACCTACGACAGCAGCAAGGCCGGCGTCATCACCTGGGCCAAGCTGATCACCTCGCAGTGCGCGATCGACCAGCTGCGCCAGGACTACCGCGAGCGCTGGATGGCGCCGTGGCCGGACGAGCCGCCGCCCGATACCGCGTGCGAACTGCCGCTGCCCGACGAGCAGGCCGACAGCGCGGCCCTGCGGCGCGTGCTGGCGCGGTGCATCGACGAGCTGCCCGAGCGCGACGGCCCCAATTTCCGGCTGGCGATGCAGCTATGCCTGGACGAAGATCTGAGCCACGCGCAGATGACCGAGATCCTGGCGGCACAGGCGCCGCCCGGTGAACAGATCAACCTCGAACGGGTGCGCGGCTGGATCCGGCGCGGCAAGCAGAAACTCGACGACTGCGTGCGCGCACGTCTGCAACCTGGCAAGAAGGGCGGCAACCATGCAGGATGACCAACAACAGTTCGACGCCTTGTGCTTTCTGCACGCGTGCGGCAAGACCAGTGCCGACGAGGCGGCGTGGATGAACGCCATGATGGCCCGCCATCCGCACTGGCGCGCGCGCTTCGACCAGGAGCGCCTGCTGGTGACGGAAGCGCGCGCCGCCGAATCCGAGCGGCAACTGGCGGCGCCGCCGCTGGTGTCGTTCGACCAGGTGCTGGCGGCGCTGGCTGACGGCGAGGCATCCGCGCCGCAGCAAACCGCGCTACCGCAGGCCGCATCGCAGCCTGCCGTGTCATCGGCAGCGCAGCCGACGGTAGTGCCTGCTATAGAGCCGTTAGCGTCGCCTGTCGCGCAGCAATCAGCGCCACCGGTAACGCAGTCAGCAACCCAGCCGGCAACGCAGTCAGCAATGCCTCCTGAAACCCAGCCGGCAACGCAGCAAGCACCGGCAACCCAGCCGGCAACGCAACGAGCGGCGCGGAGCTTGCTGGCGCGCGTGCAAGCATGGTGGCGCCGTCCGCTGCCGGGCGGCCTGGCCTATGGGGTGATGGCGGTGCTGGTGACCGGGGTGTCGGTGCAGAGCTGGCGGCTGGCACAGGTGGGAGCGCCCGATGTGGAGGCCGCGCGCTATCGCGGGCAGGCGGGGGCGAGCACTGGCGCCGCTGCAACGGCGCAACTGAAGGTGGTGTTCGACGACCGCGCCAGCGCGGGCGCGATACGGCTGGCGTTGCACCGGCTGGGCTTGAATATCGTCCACGGTCCCGATGCCCAGGGCGCCTACCTGCTGTCGGCAGGGCAGGGCGACGCGGAGCAGGCCGCGCAGCAGTTGCAAGCCACCGGCCTGGTACTCGATGCCTTGCCGCTGCCTGCATCGCAGGCGCAGTCCCCGCGATAATCGTGGCGCAGCCATAGCCATAGCCATAGCCATAGCCATAGGCATAGGCATAGCCATAGCCATAGCCATAGCCGCAGCCGCAGCCGCAGCCGCAGTGGCAGCCGCAGCCGCAGCCGCAGCCGCAGCCGCAGTGGCAGCCGCGCGTCAGGTAGTCGACGCTTTAGCGCATCAGCGCATCAAGGCGTCATCTCGCCCGCCAGGATGATGGCGCTGTTGGTGTGATCGACCAGCAGCAGGCCGATCACGCGCGCCGGCAGCACGCCCGAGGCCAGCGTCGGTTCCATGAAGCCGCCGTATTTCATCTTGGCGTTATCGACAACGCGGAAACGGCCGTCGTTTTGCATCAGGAAGTAAAACCCGGCCTGCTTGTTGAGCAGCTGGCGCTTGATGTGTTCGGCCTGCTGCATGTCATCGATGGCCAGGAACTGGAACGCCTTGTTCTGGTTGTTCCAGTTGGTGGCCGACACGCAGGCGCTCAGCCTTGTATGGCGGAATTCGTCGTAGGCGCCGGCGCAGTGGTAGCTGTCGGGCGACTTCGGCTTGGTCACCATCATGTTCAGCGACAGCGGAAACCGGCGCCGCTGGAAATCGTATTCGCCCAGCTTGGCCTGCAACGGCACCAGGTAGCCCTTGGCGTTGCGCAACGCTTCCATGCGTCCGTTCAGGTACGGCTCGAACTGTTGCAGCAGGGCGTGGACGCGGAACTCGTTGATGTCCTCGAGGTCGGGCTGCAACTTGCGCAGGTCGGGCGGCAGGTTCTCGCGGCCTATGCTGAGCAGGAACTTGGTGTTGTAAGGTTTGCCGGTGTGGACCGGGTACAGCAGCGGCGTGGTGATCTTGTTGAGAGGGACATAGCCCTCCGGTTCCAGTTGCATCACGTTCTGCACATCGGGCAGGGCGCCGGCGTTTGCCTGCCCTGTCATCAGCGTAGCCAGCAGCGCGGCGGCCCGCAGCAGCGGGTGCATGGAGTTATTTGTTCGCATCGGATTTTCCTGTCTTTTGATGGCTTTCGTAGCCGAATTCGTAGCCGCCCAGCAGGTTCAGGCGCACCGCCTCGAACAAGGGGTAGGCCGGTACCTGGGCGTGGATCACGGCGCGGGTGAAGAACATGGCGGTGCGGCCTCCCAAGTTGGGTTCGGTTGCACCGAGACCGGCGCCGCGCTGTTCGAAATAGTCGTACAGCGGCTGGCGCGTGATCTCGCTGGTAGGAATGAAGTGGAACACCGCCAGCAGCAACAGCGCCAGCGCCGGCACGCAGAAGCCCTTGACGATGCCGCTCAGGAATCCCCAGGCGCAGGCGAGCTGGATCACGAACAGCGTCAGCTTGACCAGGTGGATCAGCGCGCCGACGATGGAAAAGCCCAGTGCGATCGGTGGCACGGCCAGCGCGCGCAGGCTTTCGCGCCCCAGGTCGCTGTTCTTGCCGCCATCGGCAAAGGTGGCCACCGGCGCCGTATATTGCGGCAGCGTGGCGCGCACATCGTCGTCGAGCACGCGCTGGTAAACGGTGCGGTTGAAGAAGTGCGGCGCCTGCGCCTGTGGCGGCAGATCGACCGGCAGCGCGAAGCTGCTGTTCTTGTAATGCAGGCTCTTGCGCCACTTGGCCTGCACCACGGCATGGCTGAAGAAGGCGCCCATGCCCAGTCCCGGCGGCAGGCTATTGCCATCGAGATGCTTGGCCACGCCCTCGCGGAAGCGCTTGTCCGACTCGCTGCGCACCGATAGGCCCACCGCGCGTTCGAAGCCGGCGCGGTCGCCCGGGTCCCAGTCCTTGGCCACATTGACGCCGCGCTTGCGCACGTCCTTGCGGATATCGGACCAGTAGGCGGGCGGCACGTTGTCGGGATCGACGCCGCGCTTGCGCAGGCGCGCCAGGTAATCGTTCCAGGCCTTGTCCTGGCGCGCGCCGATGCCGCCCAGGCTGTCCTGGTACGCGTTCGACGCCGGCACGTAGTGATCGTTGTAGGTCTCGATCAGCGTTTCACGCGACGTCAGAAAATGGTTGTAGCTGGCGCTCTCGCCGCCGTGCAACTGGTCGGCCATGGCGCGCAGGATCAGCGGCTTTTGCGCCTGCAGTACCTGGTCGAGTTCGTGAGTGGACAGCGCCAGCAGCGGGAACACGGCCAGGAAGCTCTTGCCGTCCGGCGCGCGCAGCTGTTCGGGTGTGAGCGGCAGTTCGTCAAGCAGCACCTTGTTGCTCACCAGGGCGCCTTGCAAGGCCACGAGGTTGGTCGCCAGGAAGCGCTGCTCTGCGCTGGAGCGTTCGACGATGCCGTCCACCAGTTTCTGTTCGCCGCGATACACCGCCGTGGCGACGACAATGGTCAGCACCAGCAGTGCCAGCGCGGTGAGGAAGTAATTCCAGCGCTTGTCGGCGGCCCGCTTGAGCACCCACGGCCAGAACATCAGCGCCAGTGCGATCCCGGACAGGCTGCGGCCGATTTCCTCGATGGCTTCGACTGCCTCCTGGTCGGGCATGCCACCCACCACGTCGAGCAGGCGCGAGTTGAAGCCGCACTCCACCAGCAGATAGACACCGGTAACCAGCGCCATGATCCAGACCCATGGCGCGCGCGGCTGCGGGCCGAACAGCGCAAAGCGCCGGCGCGGCGCATCGGTCTTCATCATTGCGTGGCGCCTTCGCCGTTACTGTTGCGCAAAATGATGCGGGTGGGCGGCACTACCGTGGCGCTGCTGGCGTCGGGCAGACGCGCATAGCTGCCGCTGTCCACGCGTTTGAGCGTGCCAGCCGGGGTGCTGGCGCGCGGCGCTGGTGTCGAGGCCGCACGGGCCGGCGCCGATGCTGTTCCCGGTGCAGGCGCCGAGGCTGATGCCGCTGCCGACGCCGATCCCGCTGCCGATGCGGCGCTGTCGCGTGGCGCGGTGCTGCCTGTGCTGGCGCGGCTGGCGGCGCCATCGGCCGTTTCGAAGCGCATGCCTGCTGCCGGCCTGGTGTTCGCCGCCGGTCCGGTAGCGCCTGCTGTTGCTGAGCCCGGTGTCGCCCCCCCCGACGTAGCGACGCCCTGCGTGGCGCTGCCCGGCGTACCTGCGCCTGAGATAGTGCCCGACCTCGCTGCACCCGGCGCTGCAGGGCCCGACATCACTGTGCCCGGCGCAGCGGCGCCAGACGCCGCGTCGCCGCGCTGGAAGCTGCCTTCGATGGTGCCAACGCCATTGCGCGGCAGGTTGGCGATGTCGTTGTCGGCGCCCGGTGCGCGCGGCAGCGGCCCGCTCACCAGCTGGCCGTTCGACCAGGCCCAGGCCACCGGGTTGGGGACCGACTGCTGCTGCGCCACCCAGCTCTGGGCGTCGGCGCTGAACGACAGCGGCATGCTGCAGCGGCCGGCGATATCGTTGAGGTTCCACATGCCGACTTCATAGCCGCTCAGCTGGTACAGCCGGTAGGCGTAGGGGCAGTGGGTGGTCGGCACGTGGACCAGGATCAGGTCGTGCGCGGGAAACCGTACCGCGTCGCCGATGCGCACCGTGGACAGCTGGCCCAAGTCGATCAGTTTCATGCGGTCGTAGAGTTTGATTTGCACCTGGTTCTGCTGGGTGCGGCGCAGGACGCCACGCGCCGTGCCCAGCTGGAATTCCTGCAGCGTGGAGGCGGTCAGCTCGTCGACGTCGATGCCGAATTTGAAGTTGTTGCCCTGGCGGTTGACCGCACAGGCGCTCAGCAGCAGCGCGGCAACGACAGGAAGCGCGTACAGCGCGCGGTAGGACTTGAACATAGGTAGTGCCAGTGACGTGGTTGGCGCCGCCGGCTCCCCGCGCTTGCAGCAGGGGGCCGGCGGCTGGCGGAGTTTAGATCTCGGCGAGCAGTTCGTTGCTTGGGCTATACAGGCGTACTTTCATCACCTGCAGCTTGACGCGGCGGTTGCTCGGGTCGGCATCTTGCGCAAAACCATAGACTTCCATGCGCAGCTGGGCGTACTTGCTCAGGTAACCCTCGATGGCGCGGGCCTTGGTTTCGTCCGGTACCGGCAGGTTGGCGAAATCGGTGGCGTTGCTCTGGCCCAGCGTGTACTGGCTGTTGTCGTGGAAGTAGGTGTAGCGGTCGTTGCTGGTCATGTCCTTGATGGTGAAGGTCTTTTTCTCGAAGTTGTAGCGCTCCAGCAGCGCGCCGTCGCGGCTTTCGAGGATGACGTAGCGGCCGGCCTTGGCGCGTTCGATTTCCTGGTCGATGCGCGGTTGCAGCGCCTTGAGGATGTCCTTGCGCTGGAAGCCGTCGCTGGTGCGGCTGTACTCGGCCGAGTAAATCTGCGCCACGTCTTCGTACGGCACCGGCAGGCTCGACATGCCGTAGTAGAGGAACATCACCTGGTGGCCGCTGTCGATCTTGCGGTAGCTGGTCAGCGGGGTGGCCTTGTCGCCTTGCGGCAGGGTGCTGGCCACGGCCTGTTGCACCGCTTTCGGGTTTTGCAGGTCTTGCAGGCTGGGCTTCGGCGCCGAGGCGTCGGCTGCCGGTGCGGCGGTGTCGGCCGGTTTGCTGCAGGCGGCCAGGCCGGCCAGCAGGGCGGTGTTGCAGAGGATCAGGGCAGCGTTACGAAGAATGCGGTTCATGAGTTTCCTTGGTGTGGAAGGTCAAAATAGTTGTTGTGGTCGTGTCGATCAGCGTGCTGCCAGAACTTTCTGGACGCCGCGCCAGGCCAGGTACAGCGCCACGATCAGGGCGATGTAGCTGCCGTAGCCGACCGAGAAGGCGGCCAGCGCCTGTTTCATCATGGCGCCGGCAAAGTCGCCCATCTGGCTGCCGCCGAAGCCACGCATGCTTTCGCTGGCGGCGCTGGTCAGGTTGCGGATTTTCAGGTAAATGCCCAGCCCGGTCAGCACCAGGAAGGCCAGCGGCGCGAACAGGCCGAACGCCGCACGCTTGTCGGCCACGAACACGTGGGCCAGCGGGGCAATCATGGCGACCACGCACAGGAAGCCGTACAGGCCGCTGCTACCGGTACCGCTTTGCATCATGCCTTCGAGGCTGGAGCTGACGTTGGCCAGGCGCAGCAGGTCGAACATCGTCAGGTTTTGCACGATGCTGGCGCTGATGTTGATGGACACGGCCGGCAGCCAGATCCAGGCAATGGCCAGCAGGGCGACTGCGATCAGCAGCGGTTTGCCAACCTGGTCCACGCGCACCATCAGTTTCGGCAGGTACTCGTCCTTCAGGTCGTTCATGCCGTCCTTCATCTTGTCCAGCTTTTCCTTGGCCAGCACCGACTCCGGCACCGGCGTTACCGCCAGTACCTGACCGCTTGCGTCGAGCGCGACATCGACCTGGGTGTTGACCGTCGGCGCGCTGGTCGGGCTGCGCCAATGCTGTTCGAGCGTGAACGTCAACTGGCGGCCATCCACGACCACCAGGCCGGGGCCGGCATTGGTGTCGCGCAAGACCACGCCGCGCGCGGTGGCGGCTGCGGGGGCAGGTGCCGTTGTGGGGGCTGGCGCTGCTGCCGGGACAGGGGCCGGGGCTGGTGTCGGCAGCGGGATGACCGGCGCGGCGGCGCTGGTCAGGTCTGGCGTCACGGCAGCGGCGGTTTTCAGCGGCGTGCCGCAATCTTCGCAAAAACGCGATTCGGGAGCGGCGGATTTACCGCAGGCACCGCAAAAGACTGGAACAGCAGACATGGACATACTCCTCGTTATTGAGTTTCTTGAATGGAAGTTGGGTTTGTTCAGCGCGACGCCAGCGTCACGATGGCGCCGTCGCGTGGCAGCAGTGCGACCTTGCCGCCTCTGAAGACTTGCAATGCGCCTTCGTTGGTGCTGGCCATGGCGCCGTTCAGGTACAACTGGGTGCGCAGCTTGTACACGCCTTCGGGTGCACCTTCCGGCAGGCGCAGCGTGAAGCTGTTGTCGAACTCGCCGCTACCGCCCTTGTCGTTGACGATTTTTTCGCCGCGCTTGAACTCTTCGCCGTCCGGACCGTAGGCGATCAGCACCTCCTTCACTTCACGCACCGGCTCGCCGGTGCCGGACACGGCGCGGATCGTCGATTGCACCTTGATCGGTTCCATGGTCCGGGCTACGCCTTGCGGCGTGACGGCGGTGGTGTAGGCGACGATCTTGGCTTTCGGCGGCAAGGCGTTGCGGTTGGCGGTGCGGTAGGTCTTTTCCACGTCGGCGGACGAGCTGGTCTGGCGGCTGGCCACTTCAACCACGGCGCACGCGGCCAGGCCCACGGCCGCGCCCTTGAGCGCGCCCTTTTTGCCGCCGAGCAGGCCGCCCAGCACGGCGCCACCGAGCGCCATCGAACCGCAGCGGATGGCAGTAGTGTTGTTGTCGGAGGTTGGCTGGTTACCGCCGCCAAGACCGCCGGGACCGTTGGGCGCGGCGCAACCGGTCAGCGCGGCAATCAGGCAGGCGCTGGCGGCAAGGGTAGTTTTTTTCATGGTATGACCTTTCGCGATTATTCGATGGAACTGCCGGATTTCAATGCTTCGGATTGCTTGGTCTTGGCTTTCGCCAGCGTAGCCTTGGCGGCGCCGCTGGCGGGATCGAGATCGAGCGCGGCTTCGGCGGTGGCGATGGCCTTGTCGAACTGGCGCAGCGCGATGAAGTTTTCCGCCTTGTCGAGCATGGCGCTGACCTTGCCGCTGAGCGGGTTGCTTGCCGGCGCCGCCGGTGCGCGGTCCACGCGCGGGGCTGCGACCGGTGGCGTGGCTTTGGGGCTCGCTGGTGTCGCTTTCGATGCCGGTGCCGCTGCCGCCGCTGGTGCTGCGGTAGGTGCTTGCGTTGCTGCCGGGGCCGGTGCGGGAGACTTTGCCGGGGTAGGAGCCGGAACCGGAACCGGAACCGCAACCGGTGCAGGAGCAGGAACCGCAGCAGGAACCGGAGCAGTTGCAGGTGCCTCGGGCGGGATCGCTGCTGGCGCGGTGGCTGCCGGCGCTGTATCGACCGCCGGCGTTGCCGGTGCTCCAGATGTCGTTCCTCCAGCCGCCGGTTCGCCGGCCACCGGTACGCCGGCCGCCTCTGTCAGCGGCGCTGGTACCGGCGCTGCGGATTTGGACGACTGCCAGAAGTAGGCGCCACCGCCGGCGAGCGCAACGACCGTAGTCGCGACAGCAGCGATCAGCGCCCACTTGCGGGCCGGCGGCTCGGTTGAAACAGGCGCAGACCACGGTGGCGATGAAGGCGGCGCTTCGGGCGTGGCGATCGTCGATGCCGGGACAAGGACCGGATCAGGCAATGGCTCAGGTTGCGCCAGCGTTTCCGGTTCGGTCGCCGGTTCAGGCACAGGCACAGGCTCGGTTGCCGGGGCCGGAGCAGCTTCCTCCACTGAAGTCGTCCATACTTCAGGCTCGGACAAGAGCGTTGGCGCCGGCTCTGGTACCGGCGCAGGAATCGGTTCAGGCTCAGGCTTGGTTTCCAGCACAGGCGCTTGGCGCAGCTCGGGGACCGGGGCAAGTTCCTGCACCGGAGCTGTCAATGGTTCAGGCACGGGCATGGATAGCGGCGCAGGCATCGGTTCAGGCGCATTCTCCAGCACAGGCGCTTGCACCAACTCGGGTACAGGGGCCGTAGCAGGTTCCTCCACCGGAGCTTTCAACGGTTCTGGCTCAGGCATGAACATCGGCACTGGCTCGGGTGCCGGCGCAGGCTCAGCCACTGGCTCATGCTCGACAACCGGCGCAGGCTCACGCTCAGCTACGAGCTCAGGAACCTGTACTGGCTCAAGCAGAGGCTCAATCACAGGAACGGACTCCAGCACTGGCTTAGGCAACGGATCAATCACCGCCACCGCCTCGGGAATCGGCTCGGACAGAGGTACAGCCACCGCTACTGCGACTGGAAGCGCAGCCGGTTTGCCGCAGTTGCGGCAGAATTTGGCCGCAGGAGCAAGCGGCGCGCCGCACTCGCACCGGGTGCTGCTCGAAGCTGGCGTCAGACCGGTGCCGCACCCTTTGCAAAATTTTGCATGTGCAGCATTAATGGTCTGGCAATTCGTGCAAATCGTCATTTGATTACCATTCCCTAAAGAAATTGTATAAAATACACCTGAATCTTACAATTAATATTTCTCAAATGCAAATAATAATATTGTCAAGTGGAAAATATGCCGCATAGCAGCGTAAAATCCTGAGGCACGTTTTTGGCGTCCTTTCCAGCTCTATCGCAGCGTTTGCCGATTCGGTTCACATTATTTTTCGCAATTTTTTCAGCTGTTTTAAACACGCCTCTTTATGCATAATCTGCCGCGCGCGGAAGTCAGAAATTTATTGAACCGGATCGCCGACCGCGACGATCAAGCATCGAGAAGGCTGTACAGCGTGTATCAGCCGCAATTGTTTGCCTATGTGCGCTACCGGGTCTGGAGCGACATGAGCGCGGAGGAAATCACGATGGATAGTCTGTTTATCGCTTTTAGCAAGCCAGCCGCCTATAACGGCCTGTCGGAGTTTTCCACCTGGCTGTGCGGCATCGCCAGCAACCGCATCCGGCAATGGCAGCGCGACATGGCCACCGAACTGGAAACGGAAGAACTGACCGCCGCGATCGCCGACAAACACGGCAACCTCGACTGGAACGTGCTGACCGGGATCGAGCAGGACGAAGCCACACAGGCGATCCTGCTGTGCATCGACAAGCTGCCCGCCAGCCAGCGCGAAGCGATCTACCGTACCGCTGTGGAAGAGGAGGGACTGGCCGAGGCCAGCCGCGATATGGAAGTGCCGGAAGGCACGCTCAAGTCGCGCCTGTTTCACGCGCGCCAGCGTATCCGCGACTGCCTGGCCCGGGCCTTCGGCCCTGACTACCTGGGAGGCAACCGTGGCTGACTACACCGACGACGACCGCCTGCGCCTGCGCGAGCTGCTGCCGTTTTACCTGAACCGCACGCTCGATCCGGCCCGGCGCCAGGAGGTGGAGGCCTGGCTGGCGCATGACGCCAACGGCCGCCAGGAACTGCAATTCCTGCAGGCCGTGACCGCCGCCGCGCGCCAGCGCGTGGCCGAACGCGCGCCGCTGGCCGGTTACGAGGCGCTGGCTGCGCGTCTGGAGGCCAGCCGGCCACCGGCGCCGGCCTGGTGGCAGCGCTGGTGGCAGGGACTGGTTGCCGCGCGCTGGGTGCCGGTCGGTGCGCTGGGGGTGGCGTTGATCGCGGTGCAAATGGGCTGGAACGTCTATCGCCTCGACCAGCAAACCCCCACGGTCAGCTATCGCGGCACGGCCGCGCAGCCGGCGCGCGCCGCCGACCTCAAGCTGGTGGTGCGGCGCGACGCCCGCTTTGCCGACCTGGCCGAGTTGCTGGTGCAAAACCGTTGCCACATCGTGTGGGGACCATCGGTGTCGGGCGAATTGTGGATCGCCCTCGACGAGCCGGGCAGCGCCGAACCGGTGCGGGCCCGCCTGGCCGCCTCGCCGCTGGTGGAAGACGTGCTGCTGGTGCGCCGATGAGACCTCAGCGCCGCACCTTGCTGGCGCTGCTGGTAGCGGCCGCGTGGTCAGGCTTGCCTGTCGTGCGCGCCGCCGAAACGGTATCGGCCCCGCCCGAACGACAGGCGCTGGTGATCGGCAACGGCGCCTACAACAACGGCTTGCTGCCCAACACCCGTGCCGACGCCGACCTGATCGCCGGCGCCTTGCGCCGCGCCGGCTTTCGCGTGACCGTGGCCAAGGACCTGGGCCGCAGCGCCCTGTACGACACGGTACGCCAGTTCGCCACCGGGCTAACGGCTGGCGCCACGGCGGTGGTGTATTACGCCGGCCACGGCATGCAGATCAATGGCGTCAATTACCTGATCCCGACCGATATGTCGCCCACCAGCGAAGCCGGGGTGGCGCTCAAGGCGTATCCGCTGTCGGCCCTGCACGAGCGGCTGGCGCTGGCGCCGTCGGCGGTCAACATGGTGATCCTCGACGCCTGCCGCAACAACCCGTTCCAGCCGATGCCGGCCGTGCGCATGCGCGCCATCGGCAACCTTGGCCTGGGTCCGGCGGTGGCGCCGCGCGGCACCCTGGTGGCCTATTCGACCGCGCCGGGCCAATTGGCCGAGGACGGCACCGGCCGCAAGAACAGCATCTATACCGAAACGCTGGCCGGCCTGATCGGCCAACCGGGACTGCCGGTAACCGAACTGTTCCGCACCCTGGCCGACCAGGTACGGCGGCGCACGCTGGAAGACCAGCAGCCGTGGGTGGAATCATCGCTGGTGGGCGACGCCTATTTCCGGCCGCCGCCGGGACTGCGCTATGGCGCGCCGATGGCGCCAGACAAGACCGGCGCCGTTGCCGGTGCAGCAAAGCCGGCGGGCCGCTACCGTTCCGGCGACAAGCCCGGCGCGCTGGGCAGCGAAGGCGATGCGGCCTGGTATCGCCACCTCGACGAACGCGGTTGGACCGAGCTCGACTGGCAATTGCAGCAGCGCGTCGGCCAATCCGGCGCCGAGGAAGTGGCCGAACTCAAGCGCCGCGCCGCCAAGGGCAACGTGGTGGCCATGACTACCCTCGGACGCATCGAGCAGGCCTGCCAGGGCGGCGCCGGACGCACCGCCTGCAGCAAGCGCGCACGCCAGTGGTTCCAGCAAGCGGCCACGCTGGGTTTCCCGGTAGCGCAAAACGAGCTGGGCGAGATGTACTACGAAGGCCGCGACGTGCCGAAAGACCTGGCAGCCGCGCGCCGCTGGCTGACCCAGGCAGCACAGGCCAATTACCCGCGCGCCCGCATCAACCTGGCCCAGCTCGACATGATGCAGAGCCGCTCGCCGGAAGCGGTGCGCAACCTGCTTGACACGCTCATGAAAAGCAACCAGTCGATGATGGCGCCGCCGGGACGCTGATGCTCGGCGTGAGACGATGCTCAGCAAGCGCTGCCGAAACGTCGGCAGCGCTATGGTTCGTTACTTGGCCAGCGTCTTCTTGTAAGCGATCGAATAGGTCAGCTTGCCGGTCGGCGTGACCAGGTCGTCCAATGCCTTGGTATCGAGCTTGCCGGACCAGCCCAGCGACGCGGCCGTATTGCCACCGCTGACCACGTCGGTCGCCTGCAACGCCACCATCGCCTGCGAGGCCTTGAGGATGGCCGACGAGTAGCTGGTGCTGCTGGTCAGATCGTAGCCGGCCAGGTCGATCTTGCTGCGCAGCCAGTCACCCCAGTAAAACTCGAGGAACTCGGTGCTGGCCTCGGGCACGATGTAGCCGGCGTCGCGGGTGAAGTACACCAGCGCGCGGTACGGATCGTTGCCCAGGGCAGCGAGGCCGATCTGCTGCGGCAGCTGGCCGGTGACGATAGGGCGGTTGGCGCCGTCCTTGAGCCAGACTTTTTTGCCGGCCTTCATCGCGCTCCAGAAATCCACTTCGTTCAGCTTGCTCAGGTTGTCGGTCAGCTTGACCCATACTTTCAGCTTCTGGTTGACACCGCCGTCGGCATTCCAGAACGCGCTGAAGGTGTGGTGGCCATCGGTCAGGTACAGCTTGCCGCCAGGGCCGACCACGACCGTCTTCATGTCGCCCGGCTTGGTGCCCACCGGCGACTTGCACGCGAACGCGGCGGGTGGCTTGATCAGCGTGGCGCCGGGGACATTGGCGGTCTTGGTCACCACGTCGTCCTGGCCGTTGGCTTCGCACAATTCGGCGAATTTTTTCGGCTTGTTGGTCTTGTCCATGATCAGGTCTTCTGCGCTGTAACGGCCGAGCTTGTAATAGATCTGGTCGTAGCCGACTGCCGGTTGAGTAGGCAGCAATTCGTCCAGCGCCACTTCGATGAACACCGGCGCGGCGGTCGTGCCCGGCATCATCGCCATCAGTTGCTGCTGGCGCGCGGTCGGGGTGGAAGGCGCGGTCAACAGCGCCGTGCCGGTGGCACGCGGCACGCTGCCGCCGGTGCTCTGCGCCAGGATGGCGCCGCTGGTGTTGACGATGTCGATATCGGTACCGCTGACCTTGACCGCCAGCTGGTCGAGCAGCTTGTCGGCGGCATCGGTACTGCTGCCGGGCACCAGCGGGCCGTTGACGAAATCGTAGGTGGCAGACACGCCCATGGCGCGCATGGCATCGGCCAGCGCGGTGGACAACTGGGTTTGCGCGGTGGCGATTTTTGACCCATCGACGGCTGCCAGCTGGCTAGCGCTGGTCGCTGCCGGCGTGGTGCCCAGCAGTTGCATCGCCAGTACCGACGTCAGCGGCGTGACATTGACGGCGGTCTCCTTGACCGTGACCGCGTACTGGGCGCTGCCCGAGGTCGGCGTGACCGTCAACAGGAACGGCGCGGCAGCGCTGGCCGGCAGGTTCAGCACCAGTTTGCCGTTGGCATCGGTGGTGCCGCTGCCGACCGTAGCTTTGGCCGCATCCTGCACCGTCACAGCGGCGCCAGCCATGGCCTTGCCGGTGGCGGCTACCACGGTCATGGCGCGGGTGGGCGTCGTATCCAGGTTCGCATCGCCACCGCCGCAAGCGGCCAGCAGCAGTGGCAGGGTAAGCAGCAAAGGCAGGTGGCGTGGAAAACCGGTAGGGCGCTGGCGCGTCGAGTGCATGGGAACTCCGTTGGGAAAACGCGTGAGCATACCGGGGCAATGTGACGGCTTTGTTACCGGTGGAGCGGGGTAACTGCCGTGTTACATCAAAATAATGTCGTAGCGTTTTTTGATGTTCTACTGCAATCTATTCACGTCTATGAATTTATGTAACTGATTGATTTTTATGAGTTTGTTGTCCATTGCCGTACATTGACGTCCCGTGCTGTCGCAACTATTATGTGTAGCTACATGTGTAGCTAATGACAGAAAAGGGGTATTGATGGCGGATAAAACGAGCACTGCAGAGGGCCTGCAAGTTCTCCAACTGCAGCATTGGGTAAGGGCGGTGAAAAGCGGCGGCCCTCCAACGGTTAAAGATCCGGAAACGGGCATGGTACGGGAGCTACCTTTGCCTCTGGCGCGTTCAGACGGCGGTGGCCTTACGTTTACCCTGTCCAGCGCTGGCACTGCTACTTGGATTTTACGCTACCGTACGGCCGGTAGGGCGAAAGAACTCACCATCGGTAACTTTCCCGACATCGGCTTGGCTGGCGCCCGCAAGATTGCTCGCGAAAAGCGCTCGGAGATCGACAAGGCGGGTGATCCCGCAAATGATAAGCAGAGGGTGAAGGCTCTGGCACTCAAAGTGTGGACGGTGCGCGAGTTAATCGATGATTACCGTGACAAGATCATGAGCGGTTTAGGAGTCAGTACTCAAAAGGGCTACGGACGCAACCTAGGTCGCATTCAGTCTCGGCTAGGTTCATACATGGTGACGCAAGTCTCCGCGCTTGATATTGTAGAGCTCATTGAGTTCGTTGACGCGCCGTGGGTGGAGTCTCGCACGTTACTTACCACAGCAAGAATGCTGTTCCGGCATGCTGCTGGTCGCAAGCTTGTAGCGACTAACCCGTGCATCGGTATTGAACTCAGCGCGCTTCTTGGAAAACGTCCAGCAACGAAGCGACGTCTGATGCTGAGTCGTGATGAGCTCCTATTACTAATGGGCGCTGATATGAACCGTGAGAATGCGTTGGCAATTCGTTTGCTTCTTGCGACAGCCGTGCGCTCTGGTGAACTGCGGACCGCGAAATGGTCTCACTTTGATTTCAAACGTGATATTTGGAGCATTCCGGAGTCGAAGACTGGCCCTGGGATCCAGATCCCACTGACTGAGCCAGTGAAGGTCTGGCTAGAAGAAATGAAGACACTTTCCAGGAGTTCCTCGTTCGTCTTGCCCGTTCGCGGTGACTACAGGAACGCCGCTTCCACAGGAGACAGGCCAATTAATGCAAATACCATCGGAGCTGCCATTGAGTTCTGGTTGACCCAACATTCGCCTGAGGTGAGACGATTCACACCGCACGATCTACGTTCGACAGCCAAGAGCCAGATGCGCGCCTTAGGCGTCGCGCGCGATATCACGGAAATGTGCCTCAACCACAAACTGCCGGGCATAGAGGGGATATATGACGTGCACAACTATTTCGAGGAGCGAAAAGAAGCGCTGTCGATATGGTCCGACTTTTTGGTTGAGATTGAGCGAGAGGCTACTCAGCATCAGAAGAAAAATTAGAAATCGATTTCCCGCGTTGTACGGCGTTAAAACAGTAGCGGTATATGGCTTGTACCGGCCAACGCGTTTGACGGCTTCTCTGGCCGTTTAAGTGGCTTCTCTGACATGGTAGTTTGCCGAGCACATTGGCTTTTGGCATGGTGAATGGATTTCTGCAGCTCTACCAGCTGTTTACCACAAAGTTATTTTGTTGTTAAAATATCTACACTTCATGTTAAAATGTTAGTGCACGCTCGTTCGTGTCAGCATCACACCATGCTGGCAGAGTTTGCTCATCGCGGCATGCCTACCCAAACCCAGCCCTCGTAATCGAAGTGCTCGGTATCTGCAACTTCACACCCGACCATCACATTATCTTGTAGCCGATTCAGGCAGGTACTGTCGCGCCCATTCATTTTTCCATTGGAGCATTTCATGACTACGATCCCAACCATCGTTACATCCACTGCGGCTGGATTTCAGCCTGCATTTAAACCTGTTATCACGCAGGACCGCCACGCTTGCGCGCTGGCCTCTATCGCCATCATCGCATCCACCACACTTGCCGACGTGTTTGCAAAGGCTGAAGAACTCGGTATGCCAGCAACTGGTCCATACAACCATGTGCTGGATGGCGATTTCTTGGCAGCGCTCCTTGCCAAGTACTCGCTGGTCGGCAGCGTTTGGAAAGAGTGCTTAAAGGTAACAGCGCTGCCAGATTTGTCAATTGCCATGGTCGACTACGACGCCGACTGGGAAGTAGGCCGTCACGTCGTAATCCATCGGGCAAAAGCCAGTCACGATGCGAAGATGGTCACGTACGCCATCGATCCTACCGCCGAGAAGCCAGCTCTGCATGTCAGAACAGACTTAGAGGCTCTGGCGCCAACATGGTACATCGGCGTTCATCCGATGGGTAAAACAGGTGTAGGTTCCAAGAAATAACATAAGAAGTAGTAGCAGCGAGCGAAGGTCGAACTTTGCCTACGCTGCTGCGAAATCAGACCCCAGGATCTGCGCTGGCATTTTCATGCTGCGGCTAACGTAGGCGCGACTTAGGCGGCTTGGGAGCATCAGGTTTTGCCTGGTTGGATCGTCGTTGCAAGGCATCAGGTTCGAGTGACACGTCAACTGATGCGAACAAATCCGCTAGGGTAATTCCGAGGGCATAGCAAAGGGTTGCCAGCGTCAACACCGATGGGTTACCTACTCCTCGCTCAATCTGAGAGATGTAGGTCCGATCAACTTCGGCTTCAAATCCAAGTGCTTCCTGGGATTTGTCTTTCCCATGTCGGTGCGCCTTTAAGCTTTTTCCAAGAGCAATTCCTACCTTGTTCGGTACGTCCCCTTTTACATTGGTATTGGTCGCTCTCATAGAGTAATCATGAGGAAAAAGAGACCAACAATCGACGGCTTATAAACTACAGATAATTGTTGTGTATACTCGTCATAAATGAGAATGTATACCGTGGGAAACTTTTTATCTTGGTTAAACATCACGGAAGGGTACAGAAACATGAGTACGGAACAGTTGTACATGCTGCTCGCAGGCATCGTGATCATTGGTTTATCGACTTTGTATGTAGGTATCTACAACAGCATTCAGCGCCTGATCAACATAATTCCCGAAGTCGCCTCGAACATAACGGTGCTCGCTCAGAAGAGAAAAGACCTCATCTCTAAGCTACTCAGCATTGTCGACTCCTATGGTCTGCACGAAAGCGGCATCGCTACGCGTTTAGCCGCTGAGTTTTCCGGAAGCCAATTGAGCAGCGGAGGCGTGACAAGCATCGTCGCGCGCTTGGCATCGCTGCGCATGGCCTTTCCGGAGCTCAAGGCAAATGGTCTCTACAGCAGTTTGATGGATGAACTTGCGAACGTCGAAACCCAGATTGCCGACCGTCGTGAGCGTTACAACTCGACGGTGCGTGCCTACAACACGATGCTAGCGCAGTTCCCCAACAACATCTTGCTGAAGCCGCTGTCGCTGCGGCCAAAGCAGTTTCTAACCAACCAAGAACTCTCATCCTAGAACAACTCGGAGAATCCGATGAAATTAAAATACCTTGTGCGCCAGTCATCAATTGCCGCACTTCTCACAGCGTCTTTGTCAGCTCATGCACAAATCCAGCTTTCATGCGAGATGGATTGGAGCGCCCTATCTGCTCTGGACTTGGCTGAGCCAGATCGCCTAATATCAGGCATTCGGGCAGGTGATTGGACCAAGGAACACATAGATCAAATGCTGCAAGCGGAGGAAGAGTGTGCACGATCAAGCAACGCGCCGGAAACTCTCAGGGAGGCAAGATGGATCGGCATCCAAACGCAGCAGTACCCGAATGCGCTCAGAAGCTTAGAGGCAAGGGACCAAAGGATAGAGCGCGAGAAAGCCGAAATACTCAAGACCTCCAATGCCGCTCAATCAGAGGGCGCGCGTACCCCAGCAATCCCTCAGGCGCAGTCAGACGTGCCGAAGCAGCATCAGCTCTCACCTCAGCCGCCGTTAGCGTCGGCGGATGCGGTCAAAGATTCCGATCTGGCGTCGAAACGAAACCTTTGGATCGCTTTGGCCGCAGTGGGATGCCTAGCCGGGCTAGCGATCTGGCAGAAGTTTGTCCGGAACCGGTGCCCGAGCTGTAGTTCGACTAGCTATTCCCGGATAGATGAGACGGAGCTAGATCGCTGGAGAGGAACGAAGCAAGTCTCTGAGCGAAACAGTCGCGGCACAAACACCCGGCATGTGCAATCTACATTCGTTCAGCTGCAATTCACGTACAGGTGCAACCATTGCCAAAACGAATGGGTAAAAGTCAGGAAAGAGGAGTTGGGCACATTCTCAAAAATAGAACGATTCTTCGCAGGCTTTTGAAGACTGTCTCCTCTTAGCTTCGCCCTTGCTTTAAAGGTCGGCCAGTCGGCTTCCTGTCGACTCGGCCCACTGTCTCAACGCGCACATCGCAAGTGGCGCGTGATCTCTGCCACGCAGAGTTGAAAAGTCGTACCTCTCGTCAATCCCCTCATTTAGTAAATTTCCGCCGTTTCGGCCCTCTGGCTTGCTACCAGCAGGTCCGCGTTCGGCGTTAACCCAAGGAGTAATCATGGAAAAAAACGTACGGGGCAGAAGACAGCCTTCCGAAAAAACTCAACTCGCTACTACTCCTCTGTTCCCGCTCGGCGCACTGGTGGCAACACCTGGCGCCCTAGACCTACTGGATCGAAACGGAGCCAATGCCACTGTGTACCTCTCGCGTCACCAGCACGGCGACTTCGGATCGCTGTGCCCCGCTGATACGCAAGCGAACATGTTCGCAGTCAGTCACCGACTACGCATTTTGTCGGCGTACGAAGTTGGCAAGGAACGGATGTATGTCATCACCGAAGCCGACCGCTCGGTGACTACGCTGCTCCTGCCGTCGGAATACTGAAAATGGAAACAAAACCCACCGATAGGGCCTCGACCTCTCCATTCGACTGTTCAGCGTTCGCGCTCTGCAATCTCATGCTGTTGCTACCCTATCTCCACGTTACGACGACGAACCAGATCGACTATGCGTCGGCTGATCCAGCGCTGTTGATTCAGCTTGCAGATGCCGCCGATACCGTCCTTCTTATCACGCATATCGGCACATCCGCAATCAGTCGTTTGCTAGGACGAGCCGGGGTTGATCCACTCGGTGACGAAACGGTAGCTGACTCCGTTGAAGCGCTGGGATGGCTGGTGGCGGAACTTAACGACATGGCTGGCGCGGTGCACAGGATATCGGCATTGTGCAGGCAGCACACCTACGATTGCGCGCCGGATGGCGCTACGGCCCTTAGCCTCGCCAGACCATAAGAATCAATCTCCATACCAACTCGGCGGCCCAGTGCCGCCATTTTGACGTTTGGCCTATCGATGCCGCATCGTCGGCACCAACGAGAGCAATCATGAAGACACCCAAAAAACCTTCCACGCGCTTGCCGCAAGCTTTGAACGTCAAGACGCCGCTTAAATCATCGCAGACTGCGCCGTCAGCACTTGTGGCTAGCTACTCGGCGGCGGCACAGTCGAGCGCCACCACGCGGTCATATGCGACGGACATCCAGCATTTCCTGCGGTATGGCGGCACGATTCCCGCGACTGCGGCCATGGTGGCAGAATACCTGGCCAGCTTTGCCGGAACCCTCGCGGTCGCCACGCTTCAGCATCGCTTGATCGCGATTCATCGTGCCCACACTGATCGCGGTTTGCTGTCGCCTGTGATGGACACTTTGGTGAAGCGGACCATGCAAGGCATCCGCCGCACGGTGGGCACTAAACAGCGTCGCGTGACGGCGTTGGTAAAAGATGATCTGTTAGAAATGCTGTTCTACACTGACCAGCAGTTGCCCTTGAAGGCAGCACGTGACAAAGCGCTCCTGTTGGTCGGCTTTGCCAGTGCGTTCCGGCGCTCCGAACTGGTGGGGCTGCAATACGAGGATATAACCCACTACGACAGCGGCTTGGAGCTGCTGCTTCGGCGATCCAAGACCGACCAGGAAGGTGCAGGACGAACCGTGTTCATTCCCCATGCACGTGGAAATCGCTGCCCGGTGAAGGCCCTGACGAACTGGCTTGAGCTGGCGAGCATTTCCGCAGGCCCAGTGTTCAGACCGGTCAACCGCCACGACCAGATCGTAGGCAGCAAGGCGTTGACGCCGCAATCCGTGGCCTTAGTTGTCAAATCTTCGGTGCGGATGATGGCGGGTGACGAGGCAGCGAAGATGGTCGCGGGGCACAGCCTGCGCGCTGGCTATTGTACTGAAGCGGCAACTGTCGGCCTGCAGCTTTACCAAATCCGGGAGCAGACCGGCCACAAATCGGACGTGACGCTGGCACGCTATATCCGGCCAGTCGCTAAGAGGAAAATTCCGAGTTTGTTATGACCCTGGACATTGCGCCGAACCTTGATCACCGTCTCTTTCGCCAACGTAAACGATCTCGGAACTGGACATGGTCAGGGTCTGCTTCTATTTGCTGCTGATGGACCGCCTCTGCGAAGGTCATATGGCTGGTGAGGCGGCGCACTCGCGCGACGAGGCAGCGTAACCCGATCTTGAGTCGGCGCGGCGGAAAATGAGGTCGCATCGACGCCGAAGCGCTGCGCCATGCTCGATTGCATGGCGCAGCGTCGCCGTCCCTACCGCGCCGCGTAGGCTGGCGCTCTCGATGGCCGCTATGTCTACGAGAACTACCCCGCCGCCCTTCACGCGTAGTAAGCTTCAGGGGTACGTTCCATTGCAATTTCCATCGTGCTTTTTGCTCCCTAGTGGTCGATGTTCATCGAGGCAGTGTGGCAACCAGAATGCCTTCGCCTATAGGCTCGGAATGCGTTGCTGCTTTCGAGTGATGGTCAACGACATCGTCCACTTTGGACGGCTCCGCCTTCACCACGTCCCAACACCAAGTACCGAAGCCTCCGCGCGCATTGACCGCCCGTACCCAAGCATCAAGCGCCATTCGCTTGGTGCGATTCTGGTCAGAATCTTCGCCCTTGATCTCCAGGACGAGATGCTTGCCGTTGGCGAGGCGGATCAGAAAGTCAGGCACGAACTTGCGCCGACTTCCGCGCCACAAGTAGTGAAGCTGGAAGCCCAGATGGTCGTTCTTGGCGTAGGCTGCAACATCGACACGCTTCTCCAAGACCTGTGCTGTGTAGTGTTCCCAAGTGCTGTCGACCACGGCGTGACTGATCTGTGACTTCGTCGTTTCCAAGCAAGGTTTCGTCGAATACCACGTCCGCATCCCGTGGGTGGAGCCGATGGGGAACTCGGGGTCAAACACAGGTTCCAGGCGTTCGGCGTTTTCTTGATGAACCTGCTCGATCACATGCTGAACGATGTTGTCGATCGAAAGCGCAATCAGAATTCGCTTGCGTAGCGGGTCTTGGTGGAAGAGGGATGGAATGTCGATACGGTCGGACGAGAAGAACTGCTCGACCAGTCCGATCAGTTGCTGGATCAGTGACTCCCGGCCACCTGTGAAACCATGCTGCAAAGTCTCAAAGGCCTTGCGGGCGGCGACGAACAAGAGCCGTTGCAGGCGGAATTCCTCGGGGAGTTTTTCCAGGTCTATGGACACGGCCTTGGCGAGGTCGGCGGCACCGCCTAAGGCGGGCGCCATGTCGGCGCTGACATGAATTTGAGCCGGGTCCAGTTTGAGCGTGGGCACCTTCGACCAGTCGACCACTAGTTCCGGGCGGACAACGAAGTCGACGCGTAACACGTTTGGCCAGGCTATTTCCAATTCGCTGCGGTCCTTGATGGATTCAATCTGGGTGCTGTGCTTCGGAGGTGGTGGCGGGTCGCCACCTTCGCCGTCCTGGAAGATGGACAGTGGCACGCCGAAGACATTGACGAACTCGGGTAGGAACAAGTCGCGTTCAACACCGTCCGGGCAGACGACCGGCTCGGTGTCGTAGGACACCCGGCGTAGGCCGCGGCCGATCACCTGCTCGCAGAGCAACTGGCTGGTGAAGGCGCGTAGGCCCATGATGTGTGTGACGTTCTTCGCGTCCCAGCCTTCCGAGAGCATGGCAACGGAGATGACGTTTTGCAAGTCCTGGCCGGCGGTGTTGCGCTTGCCGACATTGTCGACGATTGCGCGCAGCAACTCTTCCTTCTTCATCGCACGAAGCAATTCCTTGCGGCCTTCCGGGATGTGGGCAGCTTCGATAATGGCTTGCAGAACAGCTTCGTACTCCTTGTTGCCGCTGGCGGTTTCGCCGATTTCGGCCTTGTCGAGCACCTTGGAGTCAACACGGAGCGTTTTCTCAGGTGCCTTGAGTTCGGGCCAGTAGGCATCGCCGTGGCGGAAGTAATGCTCGACGCGGGCCGCCGTTTCGGTTCGGTTGCAAACGGTCAGCATCACCGGGGGCGAAGCGTGGCCGTTGGCTTGCCAAGCATTGAGCGTTTCCCGCCAGTCCGCACCTAGCAGTGTGTAAGCCTCCTGCACGATCTGGGGCAGAGCCTCATGGGGTTCTGCACCCCGGCGGTTCAAGTCCTCGCCGACCTCCGGTTCTCGGTATAGGTGATACAGCTTACTGCGGTACGTCTGGGCATTGGGCAAGGCATTGTCACGGATGACTACTCGGGGCGTCTTGACTAGGCCTGCCTCGATGGCGTCGTTCAGTCCGAAGTCGGAGATGACCCAATCGAAAAGCGACGACTCGGTGCTAGTCTTGCCTGTGGGAGCGAACGGGGTAGCGGACAAATCGAAACAGCGGATGATTCGGCGCATCTTGTGGATACGATCAAGGCCTTCAATCCAGCGGGTGGCCTCTTCCAGGTCGATGCCGAACTCTTCAGCATCTTTCTTGCTGACCTTCACCTCGGCCGGCTTGCGATAAGCGTGGTGTGCCTCGTCATTGATGATCAGAATATCCTTGCGGCCAGACAGCTTGCCGAGCACGCGGCGGACATAGGCCTCGTCGCTCTCTGCTCCTTTCTTGACCACTGAACGCTCCTGCAGTTTCAACGGCATGAGGCTGTGCCAGTTTTCTATGCCGAGTTCGACCCGGTTCAGTTTCTGGCGCAGGCCTTCGTTTGGGCACAGGCCAAAAGTGTCGTAGTAATTCTCCGGGTGACCGGGACGTAGCACCTGAAGGCGTTCCTTGACAGTGATACCGGGGGCGACGATGAACACCGTGCGCGAGAAGTCCTTATTGCGCTTCGGGTACGTCAGCGCGTTTAGCACCTGCCAGGTGATTATCATCGCCATCACGGTAGTCTTGCCACTGCCGGTCGCCATCTTGCTGCACAAGCGCTCCCAGACGCCACCGTCGCCCGGTATGGCGATCCCCTGCTGATAGTCTGGTGGGGCCTCGACGTGCCAGATCAGCGTCTCGATCGCTTCGATCTGGCAGAAATAGAAGGCATTCTGGCGGCTGGCATCAGGGTCTTGCCAATGTTCCAGCAACTGTCGGGTGATAGTGGTGACGCCGGGGTAGTCGGCGTCACGCCAAGCATCGACCCGTTCGCGAATGCGATTTACGAGATCTAGCTCGACGGTGCGGACGGTATTGTTCCGCGTGTCGAAAATCTCGTAGCCGGCCGGGCGACGCCCTTCTTTCATATCAAGCTTGTTGTCGCTTTGCCGCAACCAATAGTGCGTCGGGCGCGCGAATGGGGAGTTGATAATCAGGGACTTCGGTGCAGTCATCGTCTTTTCCTTAAATCAACGATATGACTTTGAGCGATTCTATGCCCCTGTCATCCACGATCTTGACCGCGATCTTTCGGTTGTCGCCTGCATCGAAGGGTAGGCTGACAGTACCGTGGAACTTGTCTAGTCTGGATTCGTCCAGTTCCGCGCGTATGCTCTTCTTGAGCTTTTCCCAGCCTTCGCCTTTGCCGGCCATCGGGAAGAAGACTTGGCGGGGGAAGACGCTGCGGTCGTCGTAGTCGGTGTCGAGCGACCACATGGCGATTCTGCTCTTGCCGCCGGATACGAGTTCGCCCTTGACGGTGTCGAAGTAGTCGAAACCGTGCACCTCGACCTCGTAGCTGCCATCCTTGAGCGGGCGGACCTCAACCTCGGGCTGGCCCATGAGCCAAAAGCTCTGGTTGGACGACTTCGCCTTTTTCAAGTCCTCGGTCAATAAGTCAGTGTTCATCTGGGCCTTCAGGGCGGTGATGCCCTTGAGGCCATCGATGTCCTTAGCTGCTTCCGGGTCGAAGGTGAAGGCGCAGAAGACAATCATCTTCGGTTGCGGAAACAGGCTACCCGCCTCGTTCAGGGCGTTTGCCACCTGGCGCTGCTCCAGTGCGGCATGCTCTGGCCCAAAGCTAACAACGACTCGCTCGCCGCTATCGAGGTGACCGACGGCATGGAGGTTGCGAATGTCGTTGTCCGAAGGCAGTGCTTCCAAGTCCGCGAATTTGAGCAACTGCCCACCTTTTCCACGAATCCCGGCTTTCAGAAGTTCGTCGCGCCACTGATGCTGACGACCGGATTCGCCTGTGCGAGCGATACTGGTGTCAGCTTCGTCCGGACCGCTAGCCTCGTCCAGTGCTTTGACGCTAGGAAATGGCACGGCTTCGACCGTGAACGGGCCGGAAATGCGCAAGCGGTTTCTGGCGATGCTCGGCTGGTCGTAGAGGACTTCCTGTTCAGCATGGGCGGCAATGGAGTCATCCATCATGCGCTGCATTTGGCTGCGGGCGTGAATGAACTTGTTGTGCAGGCCGCAGGCAAGCTCAGACCAGCTGGATGGCGCATCCAACGGCACTTCCCATTCCTGCAGGCTTTCGCCCTTGGCGAAATGTAGCTTAGTATCCTTGCGGCCCCCTTCGCTGACGATGAAGGTTTCGCCGGCATGGCTCATCAGTTCGGTGTTGAGATGGCCGAGCATAGTTTCGATTGCCGGATACATCCGCTCGTAGATGCTGTCGATGTCAGGGTTGTTGACAATGGACTTAAGTGAGACGCGAGGAACAGTCTTGTAGATGAAGCCGCCCTTCAGGCCCTCGTGAGGGTACTTGAGGTCAAAATAGTCGTAGCTGGCGGTCATCAGACGTTGCTTCGCCAGAGCGACTGCAATGCGGGATGTATCGCACGTAATCCATCGGCGCCCCCACTTTTCGGCGACGAAGGCGGTGGTGCCAGAACCGCATGTAGGGTCAAGAACAAGGTCACCAGGGTCAGTGGTCATGAGTATGCATCTAGCTAAGACCTGCTCGTTGGTCTGCACTACATAAGACTTGTCTTGTGCAGGAGCTGTGTCGTCCCAAGGGGCAGTTAATTTTGCATACTCAAAGTCGCGATGGAAGATCACAAAGCGCGGAAATGCACCCTCCACGAAAAGTCTATTACTTCTCTTCAATCGTTCCATTTTTTCGGTCGATGTAACCCAACATTGCCCTGATGTTGGTTGATATGCTTGTCCGTGAAATTTGAAAACAAAATCGTTGGTTTCAGAATAAGACGGCGCCCACTGTGACACCGTCCCAAAAATCGATTCCGGGATGTTACCTGCTCTTAACCCCGTCTTATCATCTTTCGTTAGGCGAAGTAAATTCAAGTGAGAGTCTTGTTTTCCTGTCCAGCGGCCTCGTGGATCCGGAGTTGTCGATTTGTACTGGTGTTTGTATTTCACCTTGGTCGTATCTTTTGCATACCAAATAAGGAAGTCAGACATCTGCTCCAGAGTTTTTGCGCCAAGAGGCATGAGTTTTTTTCTAAACGGAATTACCGACACAAAGTTCTCAATGCCAAAAATTTCGTCGCATATTTCCCGAACGTGGTGAAGATTTTCGTCTGAAATCTGTATAAATACGCTACCAGTTTCATTCAGCAGCTCGCGAGCAAGCAGCAGCCTATCTCGCAGGTAGGTCAGATAGGAGTGGATGCCCAGTTCCCAGGTGTCCCGGAATGCCTTGATCATTTCCGGTTCCTGTGTCAGGTCAGCATCGTTCCTGTCCTTAACGTCGCGCTTGCCGACGAAGGGTTGGAAGTTAGAGCCGTACTTAATGCCATAAGGGGGGTCGAAGAAGATCATCTGCACCTTGCCGGCCATGCTCTCCTTCTGGATCAGACTGTTCATCACCAATAGGGAGTCGCCGGCGACCAGGCGGTTCGCCCAGCCGCGCTCGTGATGGTAGAAATCGATAGCGTCACGTAGTGGCAGGTTCTCGAATGGGGCATCGAACAGACCGGGTTGGATTGCCTTAGCTGCACCGATGCTCTTGCTTTCGCCCTTCATCGCCTTGCGCACGGCAGATAGAATGCTGGCCGGGTCCACCCGTTCGTGGACGTGTAGACTGACTGTGTCCACGTCGAAGCTGGTGCGTTCGGCCTTGCCCGCCCAGTTCAGATACGGGGTCTGCAAGTGCTTGAGTTCTTCGAGGGCACTGCGCATGCGTTCGGTGTCGCCACTGGCCAGCGCGTCGTCGATGATCGATTCGACCCGATTGCGCTGCGAGTCAAACTGGAGGGTGGGGTCAAGATGGGGGTCGAAGGACCATCGAGTCTTCCCATCGTCAGCGTCGGTTAGCGGCGTGACCATGCCTACTTCAGGATTGTTCTTGCGTTTGTCCTGATGGCGGTAGGAGAGGATCTGTGGAGCTTCGTTGGTTGCTCGCTTTGTGGTCGGTTGCGATGCCTTTAGGGGGGCAGCCCTTCTTGTCTTGGCCGCAGTGAGTTCCGAAACCGGGGCGACTTGCTCGGTAAGCGAAAAGTCGTCGGTGACGTGCTCGGCCAACCGAACTGAGCCACCGCGTCCTTGTCCTTTTACAATTGATCCGTTCGCAACCAGATCAGCATGGGCTTGCCAGTAGTCGTCCTCGGTTACAACAAGTCCTTCTGCCTGGAGTCGCGCTTCGGCTTCCCTGCGCAGCGCGGCGTTGCCGATAGTGGTACCATCGCTTGGGACGAGCGACAGCAGGACCGCCTTCAGGGCGTGAGTGACATCAGACATCTTGAGAATCCCGAATTTTTTGTTGGCCCAGCCAGTTGGCGGGACGGAAGTTGCAATTATGCTTGCCACGCGGATTTGTGTCATCCGAATTCGACGGCCTTGACTCCTGGCTTACCGGCGCTAAACTATTATGCCGGTCTGGAAATGGACCGAAGGACTTTGCGTCTCACAAACAAAAACGCTAACCTGTGCAGGTTAGCGTTCTCTTTGAAGCATTCTCGGTAGTCGGGACGGAATCGAACAACCGACAAAATTATTTCCAATTATTGGCTCAAGGTCGTCGCGAACAGAGTAAAGTCGCTTTCAAATCGCTGGCTAATGAAAAGCCACCATTATCGATAGTCAGCATAAAACCTGACGTCACCACAACTAGCATATAAGTTTTTAAATTAAATGAGAAGCATCTAATTTTTCAGCTTTGGATAGCAGTATGAAGATGCATGTACTTTCAGAACTACTCAAGAAAATCAGCGACCGCGAAAAGGCCATTCTCAATAATTTTCCGATTGAGCATGCGCCGACCATTGGGAAAATGTACGAGGGTCTCACCAAGCAGCTTTTGAAAGAAAGCAAGCTTGATGAGTATGGAGTCAATGTCGTTTCGGGCTTCATTCAGGTGAGCGGAGAACGCTCTGGCCAGATCGACTGCATGATTGTGGTTGGCAACGGAAGTCGTATTCCTCATACTGATGACTTCGTTTATCCGATTGATCGAGTTCTCGCAGTCATAGAAGTCAAAAAGAACCTCTTTGCTACTGAAATGTCTGAGGCTTATCATCATCTTAACGACACATTGCGGTTGTCGAGACTGGCGTATAAGCACCAGGAAGATGAGAAAACTCTTCAGTTCAGTACGGCTCGCCCGGCTTTAGAATATCTGGATTTGTTTGGTGAGGTAGCCCCGCACTATGACGAAAATCATCTTCTACCTCTTCATAAACGCGTGATATATCATGCATTAGTCCGTGATAGTCTGACACCGGTGAGAATTGCTATCGGATACAACGGTTATAGGAGCGAAGAGGGCTTTCGACGTGGTGTTGGTGGGTTATACAACAATAATGCCAATAAAGAAGGCTATGGTGTGATCAACATGCCTAATCTGATGATCAGTGATGGCTTCTCAATTGTCAAAACAACTGGTTTACCGTATCGCGGTTTTTGGGACGAGGAAGGTGGTTGGGGCTGGCTAGCATCCAGTAGCAGCAATCCTCTTCTTTTAATTTTGGAACTTTTGTATGACCGAATTGAGCTCGCGTTGAATGTGGAGATTGATCGCGGCCCAGACTTAGAAGACGAAGTTCTTTACCCACTCATGCTGGCTAGGCCGGTCCAGCTTGAACAGCAGGTCGGTTGGAGTTATGGCATCATAACTGCACCACTGCCAAAAGACGAACCTCGGAGTCGAGAATGGGCTCCGCTAGAAATTTCTGAATATCAAAAGCAACTGCTCGATCTGTTATATACGGAGGGCGAATTATCCGGCGATGATCCAAGTCTGGTGAGATTTAAAAGTATACATGCTGTTGCTGACGTGTATGAATTCGTTCGCCCCTTACTGGATGCCCGTCTGCTGGTAAACAGCAATGGCACATTGTCGATTGCTCCCGTTGAGATCCTAATAGTAAGTGTAGCTGGGAAGTGGTATTGCGCTAGCGAGAAAGATGGACGGTTTCAGCAATGGCTGGCCCGTTTTGCTCTATAGATCGGTTGTGGGCGCGGATAGCTTAAGCGGCACTCAACTGCCAGATCCCATCGCCGTAGCGGTACTGGAAATGAAAACCTAGTTGATCAGCAAGCCCCTGCACTTGATCTATCAGTTCGTTCGCCAACGTATGCGTCTTTTTTCGGTAAGTATCTTTGTCACGGCTTTCGATCCTTCCCCATAAAAGGATATCGAACAATGTTGAGTCTACCCAGTCAACCTCCTTGTCGTAGCCAGCAACCCACCGAAGGTGCGGGGCTGCATCTAGCAAATTCTGCAGATTCTTCTCGGAGCCGAATAGGCAGGAACCGAAGTGCACAAATCTAATGTTGTGGGCGGCCTGAATTGCACTCTGGATCGACGTTCTGTTCAAGTTTTTGGACAGCCCGGCTAATTGACCATTGCTACCATGACATGCGATGTACAGAAGTTTCGGCCCAGCTATCGCCATCTCGTCATATGCTTTGATCCAGTGCTCAAACGAAGATTTATCAAAAAAAGTCTGGTGAAACGCTTTAATGTTTCGCATCGAGGCGAATTCGCGGATCATGGGCCAGACAGACGAAGACTCTAACGAACCGCTATCCCATGGTGCTTCGAGCACAAGGATTGATTTGAACATGGCTGCCACATTTTAAAATGGATGCGTTGCAGCATACCCCTGAAATTTCCTTTTGACAACACAAATAATTGGATCACACGAACGATCGGCTCCCCAGGACTGGGTGCATATACTTGCTTAACCGCGAGGCTATCGCATCACTTCCTACGCGATGGCCAAGGGTCATCACCATTTCAGCTCCGCTCGGCTAACTTTCATCGGCTCGTGCTCTGTAGAGATTTCGATTCGCCCCTTGCACGGCGTCAAACGGATAGTGCCGTCGTCCATCAAGCGGCAGCCAATCTCATCCCCTACCCGCAGTCCTGCCGCCTCTAAGATGGCCTTGGGTATACGGAGCCCTCCGTCAGAATTACCCCAGCGCGTCAGCCGTGCCATAGTCGTCTCCCAGTGAAAGTATATACAAAGCGTACACTGCGAAATTGGTTCGTCCTGACGGCGGCTGGCTTGCTTAAATGAGCTTCCAGCGCGGTGTCATGCTAGTTCGAGCGCGTGTCGAGGTAGCAAGCATCAATGTCGGCCAGGCAGTCGACAGGGGAATGCCCACGGCCTATCGTAACCTTGCTGCGCCACTCCTGCCGCTTTGTGACGATGACAGCGGACAAGCTGTCGTCTGTCCGGTCCATCAGTTCGGTTTCCGTCCCAAAGTCGCCGCCTGCTCCGTTGAAGACGCACTCATTCAAGCGTAGACCTCTCGGAAGACTTCCATGGCTGAGCTGGTAATTTTCCCTATTCCAAGCTGAATTGAACTCAGTCTCAATAATATTGCCTGATAAACAGATTGCAGATAAGATTCAAGAGCGGTGCTGCTATGTTTCAACCCGCTGCCGACTGCTTTCCTCGATAACCATTCCACCTTTACCAATGACTTTTAAGACATTCGAGCACCAGACCCGAACCCGGCTCGGATACTTTGTCTACCTGCTGGTGGACCCGCGTACCGGCGCCATCTTTTATGTCGGTAAAGGCGCTAAGAACAGGCCCTTTGATCACTTGAAGGCAACTAAGGACGAAGGAAGGAAGGCGGAGATGATAAGGGACATTCGCGCCGACAAGCTTGAGCCTGAGGTGCATGTCTTGCGCCATGGCTTGTCAAGTTCCGAGATCGCCGAGGACGTTGAAGCCGCAGTCATCGACGCGATCGGACTGGAAAACCTTACCAATGGCTGTCGCGGAAAGGGTGTGGAAAACGGACGCGCGACGGTGACGGAATTAAACCAGCGTTTCGGTTCTCCACCCGTCTCCATAAACACCATCAAGGAACCGCTGATGAAAATTTGGATCAACCGGACCTATTCGCCGACGATGAATGCTCAGCAGCTATATGACGCGACGCGTCAGTACTGGTTCAACGTGGGCAAAGACAAGCGCACGCCCGATGCTGATGGAGCTCTGACGTACCCTACCGTTGTCGCCTTGGTGGGCAACGTGGTTGTAATGGCCTATCGGGTACAGGCTTGGTTCTCGGCCGGCAGCACGCTGTCGACTCGTCAATGGAACGGGGAACGCAACCGTTGGGAATTTGTCGGCAATGCGTTGCCAGACCATTGGTTAGTCGGCAAAAGGCTAGTAGACGACGACGGCAAAAGCATTCGCGGCAATGACCAGGGTTATGGCTATCTAAACTAGCGCCAGATATGGCGAGTGCGTAAGCGCGCATCCGCCACGTCAGCTTAACTACAACCCAAACGAGCGAGGGACACTGATTGCCATGCTGAGCCGAGCGGCCGGCTTCGGCCAGAAGCGGTCATTTGAATTTTGGAGAAAGCGATGTCCTTTAGTGCCCTATCAATTCACGATGCTACGCTTTCAACCATCTACATCAGTTGGGAGGGGGCCCGATGCGACATTCGCTTACTTCCAGTTGGCTTGCCGCCCCACATGCTTGTATTCGAGGGATTTACGAATATCGAACTTCCACGACGAGAAAGTTGGGGGGCGTCCTCATCGGTCAACAATTCAACGGAGCCAAAAGCCGGGCAGTTTGAAATAGAGCTGCAATCTGGCGATACACTTCGGGTTGAAGCTGCTCATTGGGAGTTTCGACCGGAAATCGGGTGACGGGAACCGGCCAAAAGCTGCCGTTAAGATTTGAGAGGGCATGTTGAAGAAAATCGAGCTACTCAAGCTCCTTTCCAAGTATGAGGACCAAGATGAGATTTTGGTCGAGAGCGCGGATGGCGGCTTCGATAGTCCTACCATCTACATCTCAGCAGTCCGAAGTAGACTGGGAAAAGACTATATAACTGGTTCAAGCTCCGACTATGTAAACGATGTTACCGGGACCGGCTCGGGTGCAATCATACTGGGCACTTCAGCCGGTTTCATCAGGCTACGGTAGCAGATGCGAGGACCGCGTTCGGCCAGAAGCTCACCTGCGCATATAGAGAGAACAGCAATACGCATTAGCCGAGGCTTCAGTATCCCCATTACATATCACATCGCGCCCAGGTCCCCTTCGACGCCGCGAACCGCATTGATAAGTACTTCAAATTTAGAGGTCTTAGCAATGTGTTGATTGAACCCTGCCCGAAATGCACGAGCGATGGTTGCCGAATCACTTAGCGCGCTGAACGCGATGAGATACGGCTGTGTTATTTTGCTGGCTCGGATCTGAGTTGCGACCTCGAAGCCATTTAAATCAGGCATGCTGATGTCTAAAAAAACGACATGGGGAGAAAAGTCGGAAACTGCGTTAAGTCCAGCAACTCCGCCATATGCAGACTTTGCCAAATATCCTTCTAGATCCAAGATCGACACCAAGAGGTCAGCCGCCTCAGGATTGTCATCAATAACTAGAATCCTTTTCATCGGTCACTTCCCTTTCCCTCATCTTGCGGACAGCAGCCTGCCACGCCTCCCAAAGAAGCATTGTAGCAATAGCATTTCTTGGAAGGCTGTAGGAACGCCCACCGAAGTCGTGTAGGACAACAAATATTGAAGGTCAGGGATCTACGCCGAGGTTCAGCGGAGACCTGTGGTGCGGGTAGGTGATCAATCCTGCTCAAGATTCGGGATAGAGGGGGCAAAATGACAATGTAGCGCTACAGCGTGCTTTGGGGCGACAACGGCGTGGCGGGGTTGATCATGATGTTTTCGTAACGGCAACATGCTATGCTAGCGCGACCTGCCGAGATCGGCCAAGAGCCGACGGTGACCATTACAGCTTTTACGAAAAGGAAATTCATGAAACGGTTCATTGTTCCTGCCCTTAGTGCAGCAGTTGGAACCTTGCTATATACCCGCTTTCTTACCGATGCACATCAACTCGACTGGGGCCGCTCGGTATTCGTTGGCCTATTCTCTGGCGTCGCCAGCATAATTTTTTCTGTTATCGGGTCCAATAAAAACCTAGAACAATAGGTCTCCGATTACGCAACCAGAGACGGCCACCGGCCATGAGCCTCCATTCATATATTGATGACCTATGAAAATATTTGAGCGTCTGCTGGAGTTGGAAAATTCAGCTGAGTTTATCGCAGTGATTTGCGGGTTGGGCTTTCTTGGGTACATCGGCACGACATGGGTTCTGGCGCTCTGGAGTCTCGGTAGTTATGCCGTCGCTATAACTGTTTCGCTTGCAGGCGCTGTGTTAGCGCTGCTTGCGTTGCTGCGAATTCCGATTGCACTTATTATAGTATTCGGGGCTGCGGCAACTTCCATTGTTGCTTTCTTGGCCGGTCAGTTGGGCGTCCTTTTACCTTAAGGATTGACTTAAATCGGCCAGGAACGGACATTGATGGCCAATTGCGTAAAAAATGAACATGGGGTGCTATATCGCAAACGTCCATGTCAATCGCTCACTTTTTCGACCTATAACACTTAGGTAACTGCACATGGCGTCGAGAGTTCCACCCGCCGTCTACGGCTCTGAAGTCATCGAGTTTGCAAAACTGCCTCAGAAAGTCCTGCCACGCGGGTATGTTACTCCGGCTAATGGTCGAGAACCACTTCAACCAATTGACCTCGTTGTCATCTCGCATAGCGAAAGCGCGAGCAGGGAGTATCTGTACTGGGTCCATTGCTTGAACGACAAAGGGCAAGTCGTTACCGGCGAAATGTACTACACACTGGAATCTGCGCGAGACTTCCTTAGGGTTGAATACGGTGTTGAGGGCATCAAATGGAGCAAGGTTTGAGGCACATAATCCATCAGCCACCTAACAGTCGCTCGAGCCCGCTAACAATTCCTCAAGCCGACGCACCTCCGCAGCTTGCTTAACCCAGGTGTTGAGGTCGTTTTCACTTTCTCGTCAATGTCAGCTTCGGGGCGGGAGCTGCCGGTGAACGCACGCATCCGCAGCGGCCCTGTAGCACAATCTCCTAACCAGACCATCAAGTGGGGATCGATGCGAATCGGTGGTCTGGATGCTAACGGTGGTGGGTATCAGCGAAAAGTGCTGCCTTGGCCGTTGCCCGCGTGTCATTTACCACGGCCGGTGTCCGCATGTCATTTGCCACGAACCTATGCGCGCCGACACTGCGGGGCAGGGGCAAATTGCCGCTACAGCGCTACAAGTCGACGGGGCTGTAGCGCTGTAGCGGCACTGGCATTGTTTAGTCCTCCAGTTCGTTGTCAGGAACCGGAATCTTGCTGATCCCCTCGCCGCGTTTGGGAGTTACAACCACTACCGGAGGCGAGTAGTACTCGGTGCCAATGGCCCATGCCGGTACTGGCAGCACGTTCTCAGGCACGAAGAGGGCGCTGGTGTCGACCGCTGGCAGTTTTTCAGGCAGGCCACCGCGAATATCTATGTTGACCTTGTCGCCGATAGACTTGGCGTACTTCCACAAGCTGGTGCGGCAGTAGTGGTCTTCCAGGTACGCGCCCCTCAACCACAGGGTATAAAGCTTGCGCTCGGCATTTGAAAGAACTTCCAGCTCATCATCCGTTAGCAAGCGTTGAATGCAATGCGCGACCTTGTACTTGTTGAGAAGACTGAAATACAGCTCTGTGACGTCTGTTTTAGCCCAGTTGCGTACCACGCCGAGGCCGAGTTCCTTCAGACCTGCGGAATATAGCTTCACCTCGGCACGAACCCCTTTACGAGCGTCTTCGATCAGCATGGATTGATATTTGCCAGGCCCTTTGCCGCCGTTGGCTGTTCTGAACAACGAAATCAGTTGCAGAGCCTTGCTATAGATGGTCAGCGCGTGGTTCTTAGACCGGCGCTTTTTCGCCATGTGCACAGTGATCGATGTTTCCTCTGAACGCCACTTTCCTTGGGTGTAGGTGGCGTCCATTGCGTTGATGATTGGCAGCACGGCGCGCTCAGGGCAGCCAAAATTTGCGGTCAAGTGAATCTCCGTGATCGACACATCGCCGCTCTGCCATTCGGCACGCTGAGCAGCGCTAACCGGCAGGCCCAGGCGAGCAGCAGCCAGTTCCAGAATTGCGAACACATAGTCTTGCAACACACAGTGGCCGAAGAGGTTGTGCTTCTGCAAAACGAGAGGAGGACAGCAGCGGATCTCGATCATGTGTGCGACACCGTAATCGTCAATGCCCTTCGACTTAATATAGGCTTGCTCGCCACCATCCTTCAAGGCCTTCTGGTTTGCGGTCGCACTGCCTGACGGTAGCAAGCCGAGTTCGTCCTCGTCGAAGTAGTGGGGCTTACCAGTGGGGGTGTGGGTCCACTGAGCTGTGATGCAGATCTTATCGATGTGGATGTTAGCTGGTGTCATTTGCTTACCTAATTTTAAGTTGCAGGGCGCATCGTCAAACTGCCCTAGCGGTGAATGGTGTGTTTAAATTGTGAACAAATCTGAGCTACTATAGCTATGGCTTTAAATACGCCGCCATCTCGAATAGTCGGTGTAGCGGCGTAGCGGCTTACGATGATTGGTCACGTACGTAACGGGCAAACGCATCCTCGAATTGGTTTAGTTCGTAGCCCTTCAATACTCCTCCTTCAACTAAGCGCAAGTTCTTGCTTGCGATATCGAAAGCGGTAAGAAGGTTCGAGACGTCACGCGGCGTAATGGGCTTAGTATTCGCAAATGAAGACCAAGGCCCTTCACGGTCGGCGCAGAGAAGTTCAATTAGCCTGTTTGTCGTTAGCCTGCTCGTGCACTCAGAACTGAAGGCCTTTTGGATATCTCGTAGTAATTCCTCACCCCCACACTTAATTTCATCGTGAGTTTTCGAGAGGGTGTGTGCGGCCCTATATGCCTTCTCCAACCACGTGTAATGGTCTAATTTGCCTGGACACCTCAATAGGTGGAAAATCCACCACCTGAGGAGTTAAAGCATGACAACAAGAAAACGCAAAACATTCGATCCGAGCCTGAAGCTGGAAGTGGTCAGGAT